>JAEEGG010008916.1_pt1 | contig 22615 bp, 13 predicted proteins | sample 9134161 | NCBI WGS metagenome assembly JAEEGG01 (sample SAMN16246543, study PRJNA631951) | gut metagenome | biome: gut microbiome; feature: rumen; material: CR-attached | host: Bos | place: Iran: Karaj | collected 2018-10
TCCAGGAGACGGACATCATCGGCATGACGCGGCTTTGCGTAAAGCACAGCTATCTAGTGCTTGATCCGTTGGAATTGCCGCAAGTGCTTGAAGAAGCGTTCTTTCTGGCGAAAAATGGACGGCCAGGGCCCGTTGTCATCGACATCCCATGGGATGTGCAGCAGGCGGTCTGCGATCCCCAATCTTCTCCCAAACCGTCTTTGCATAAGACATTGGATGTTTTTACACCGAAGGCGGAAAACATCACGGCTTTGCGGGCGATGTTGAAGGAAAGCCGCAGACCATGCTTGTTTGTCGGCGGCGGAATCATCCATTCCGCTGCAAATAAAGAACTTCTAGCTTTTGCAGAAGCTTATCAGATACCTGTTGCGACGTCACTTATGGGCATTGGCGCATTTCCAGAAGACCACCGTCTGAGTCTGAAATGGCTAGGCATGCATGGTTGCTATGCGGCAAATAAAGCGGTGCATGAATGCGACTTGCTGATTGGTGTCGGTGTGCGTTTCAGCGACCGTGTGACAGGCAATCTCGCGAAATTCGCACCTCGCGCAAAAATAGTGCATGCGGATGTCGATCCGTCGGAAATCAACAAGAACAAGCATGCTGATTTGGCGATTGTCTGCGATGCGAAGGAGCTTTTCCGCGCGATGTTGGAAAAACCGGAGCGTGGTCGCCATGAATTCTGGCTTGAGCTGACGGATAAATGGAAGGCGGAGCATCCGTTCAAATTCAAAAAAGGGGAAGGGCAGGAAATCAAAGGACAACAGGTGGTTGCACGATTAGCGGAGCTGACAAAGGGCGAGGCGACGATTGTGACTGGTGTTGGGCAGAACCAGATGTGGGCGGCACAGTTCTATAACTACAACCGTCCGAGACAGTTGCTGACGAGCGGCGGTCTTGGCGCGATGGGCTTCGGGCTCCCGACGGCGATTGGCGCGAAGCTGGCCGCTCCAGATGAAACAGTCGTGCTCATTGACGGCGACGGCGGTTTCCAGATGAACATTCAGGAACTGGCGACGGTTTATGCCTTGAATCTGCCGTTGAAGATGATTATTTTGGACAACCAGATACTAGGGATGGTGTCGCAATGGGAAGATCAGTTCTACGACGGTGTCCATGCGGATACGGATATGAAGGTGGAGCGTGCGAAGCGCCCCTATCCGGATTTCGTCCAGATCGCCAAAGGCTATGGAATTGCGGGATGTGACGTTTGGAAGGCAGACGAATTGGATGCGGCGCTACAGGAAATGCTTAAGACGAAAGAACCGTATCTGCTTGATATTCACACGACGGCCTCGGAAAGTGTCCTGCCGATGATTCCAAATGGCGGGACATGCGAAAATATCATCTTGTCGTAACCGATAAGATGGCTGATTGCTTATGGCCTATGGTTTATGGCGTTAAGTAAAAAAAGCCCCGCCGTGGTGGCGGGGCATGTATCAAATGGCGCTCATCCTTCCGCTGGCTTGATGTCCAGTATCCGGAGTTGTGGCATTGCGATGCCGTTGAAGCGGTTGATATGCGGCGAGAAGACAATATCCCATGGCGGCGGCGGGAATTGGTCTGGAAGGCGTCCGAAAGCGATGAACTGCATTCGCGTTCCCGATTCGTCCTTCACCATGCCGCGGGTGTGATTCTTGCCGGCTGGCATTTTACGTTCCGGTATGACGTTTTTCGTGATGTAAACAGGCTCGGGATTGCCGTGTCCGAAAGGCTCCAGCATCTCAAGTTCTTGGAAGAAAACATCATCCAACTCGCTGAATGCGACTTTTCCACAAGCGGCGATGACTGGTTTCATGGAATCGATGCCGAGGACTTTCTGGACGGCTTCGTCGAACTGCTTGCAGAACAGCTCCAAATTCTCCTCCGTCAGAGAGAGTCCCGCCGCCATTGCGTGGCCGCCGAAACGGATCAATGAATCGGAGCAGACACCGAGAAGATCAACCAGATTCAGCTTGCGGATGGAACGGGCCGATCCTGTGAACTGTCCAGACGGATCGCGTGTGAGGACGACGGACGGCCGATGGTATTTACGAGTAAGACGTGAAGCCACGATTCCGACAACGCCTTGATGCCAGCCTTCGCTCCAGACGACGATGGAACGCGTCGAATTCAAGTCATAACGTCTTGCAATTTGAGCTTCTGCGTCCGTCACGACGCTTTCCTCAATGGTCTGGCGTTCGCGGTTTTGCTCGTCCAACTTGCGTGCGAGATTGGCGGCGTCCACCATGTTGTCCGCCTCTAGCAGACGGAGAGAATCCGTCGGGGCACCGAGGCGTCCGGTGGCGTTGATTCGAGGGGCCAGACGGTAGGTGATGTCTGATGTGGCGAGTTCTTCGGAGACGCCTGAAATTTCGCAAAGCGCATGGATTCCAGGACGTTGCTTACCCGCGAGGACTTTCAAGCCATGTTTGACGAGAATACGGTTCTCATAGAGGAGCGGGACGATGTCAGCGACAGTTCCAAGTGCAACAAGATCAAGACCTTGACGCAAATCCGTGTCCTCTCCGCCGAAGCCGTGTTCACGGCCGTACTTCAAGAAGGCGTGACAGACTTTGAAGGCGACACCGACGCCCGCAAGTTCTTGAATTTCAACAGGTGAGCCAGGCAGTTTCGGATCCACGACGGCATACGCTTCCAGCGGTTCGACGCCCGGCGTATGGTGGTCCGTGATGATGAGATCGAACTGCATCTCCTTCGATGCCTGGACAGCCTCATAGGAGGTGATGCCGCAATCGACGGTGATGAGGAGGTCCGCCTTATTGGCGTGAGTCTTGTTGATGGATTCGACGGTGAGGCCGTAGCCGTCGTCGATGCGATGTGGCAGATAGCATTCCACGTTACCGCCGTTGCGACGGAGCACCCATGCGAGGAGGGCAGAAGCGGTGATGCCGTCCGTGTCGTAGTCGCCATGGATGAGAATCCTCTGACCGTTGTGGATGGCCTGCCAGAGTCTGGCGGAGGCCTCTTTTGTGCCAGGCAAGAGGTAAGGATCTCCTATGTCCGATATGGACGGGTTGAGGAAGTCCCGTATTTTTTCGGGACCGATTCCTCTCATGTCCAATACGAGGGCGATGGGTCTTGTAACTCCTGCTTCATTGATCAGAGCTTGCACCCTGTCTTCATTGTTTTCTGCTTGTTCCCAAATGTATTCTTCCATTATGATTGTTTCCTTTTTTTTAACCGCTTGATGTAACTATACGCCCTTTTTCAAAACTTTCACATTATTTCATTCATTTTTTTCTCTCTTTTTATAAAAAGAACAGAAGTTTGGCAAAGGAAGGGGCTGTTGACTTGCGATATTGGAATGATGGAATACATTATTTTGACTTTATAGGTTTTAGAAACTGATTCTGAATGAAGACCAAGATACTGATAGCCGTTGACGACGCGAATCTGAGCGATGTTCTGCGGAGTTTGTTCAGGAGCCTGGAATACCGCGTCAAATCATGTGGCGAAGAGGAGGCCCGGGGCGATGTCCTGCATGCGGAAGCGTGGGATGTCGTTGTCTGCGGGCTGGAGTTCGGTCGTGGTTTGCTGACGGAACGGCCGTCTGGCGCATGTGGGGCGGATATTCTGGTGGTGGTCGATTACGCGGAACTTGAGGAAGGCAAGGCGATCGTGGAGGCGGGAGCTTCCGGTTTTGTTGTCCGCCCGATTCGTTCGGAAGAGACTTTGAGGTTGCTGGAGAAGGTGTTGGCGGAACGCCATGACCGTTTGAAAGCGACGGGAGGGGCTGGCAAGCAGCCGGAAGTTGTGGAAAAAACGGAGGAGGCGTCATGCGAATGCAAGAAACTGGACACGCCGGAATTGCATTACGGCTTGATGATCGGGGAGCATCCCTCCATGCAGGCGTTGTACAAGCAGATGGAGAAGGTGGCGACGACGGACATGTCCGTCTTGATACGCGGGGAGAGCGGGACCGGCAAAGAACTGGTGGCGAAATCTCTGCACCGTCTGAGCCGACGCGGCAACCGCCCGTTCGTGGCGATCAATTGCACGGCGATACCCGCCAATTTGCTTGAATCTGAATTATTTGGCCATGTGAAGGGGGCTTTCACGGGGGCGGTACGAAACAAAGAGGGGTTGTTCCAAGTGGCGGATGGCGGAACGTTGTTCATGGATGAAATCGGGTCGATCCCATTAGAGATGCAGCGTTCGCTTCTGAGGGTTTTGCAGGACGGGCTGGTGAGGCCGGTGGGCGGTGTGACAGCGACGAAAGTGGATGTGCGTGTGTTGGCCGCGACGAATGAAGATTTGGAGAAGAGGATGAAGGAGGGGGTGTTCCGAGAGGATTTGTATTATCGGCTTTGCGCGTTTCCGCTTTATCTGCCCGCTTTGCGGGAGAGACGGAGCGATATTCCGTTGCTGATCAGCTACTTCCAAGATAAATGGGGCGAAGAGGGCGGCGGCGGTTTCGGCGGTTTTTCGGAAGAGGCGATGGATGTGCTTTCTCGGCGGGACTGGCTGGGCAACGTGCGCGAATTGGAGAATTCTTTGCGGCGCATCATGGCGCTGTCGAACCGCGGGGGGATGCCGCTGGGGGTCTATGATTTGCCGGACGAGTTCCGTCCGTCGGCGGAGGAACTGCGTCAGGCGGATGAACAGGAAGACGAGGCCGAAATGGCTGAGATATTGGCCGGCCATCCACAACGCAACGCGGAGTTGACACTGAAAGCGTATTTGCGAATCCACGAGCGCGAATATATCAACCGTGTGTTGGAAGAATGTGGTGGCGACAAGGATAAGACCGCAAAGATGCTCGGCATCAGCAAAGGGACGTTGTACAGGAAACTGGATGAAACGGAGTAGAGTAAGATGAAGCGGATGAGTCAATATATCGGATTGATTGGTCTGTGGTTGCTGTTGCTGTGCGGGACAGGATGTGCGCTGTTTGACTCTTGGAGAACACCCGTCTTCTGCCTTAGCCTTCATCGGGAGGTTCGGCGGAATGCGTTTGCGCCAGATACGGCGTTGATCCAGCCAGTCTATGACGTCATGGGGCGGAACGAACATATCGTGAGCCGTTTCCCGATTGTGGATTCGTCCTGTTTTGGTGCGGCAGAGCTTGTGCGTGGCGACAATGGAAAGTGGGGGCTTCGGATGAAGCTGGACCGCAAGGGGATGGGACTTTGGCGGCAGGCGACGGGAGAGTATGGCAACCAGACGATGGTAATTCTGCTGGACGGTTATTTCTGTGGGACGATGATGATTCCGCCGTATGATGAGAGCGGTTTCCTGATGCTTCCGCCGCTTTGGAGTGAGCTGGAGGCGCGACGGATCGCGTCGAATGTGGTTTCCAACTACAGGAAGACGAACAAATAAGATGGTAAAAATTCAAATTTTTAATAGTAGTAGCAACAAACAAAAAACAGGTAGATGAAGATGGCGGATTCCAACACTTATTCAACTGGTACAGAGCTTGCAAAACTTTTTGAAGCCGCGGCGGTTCCCGATCGTTCGGCCATTGTGGAACTGGCGGAGATTTTGAAGTCGGCCGAACCTCGGCAGTGCGCAGGATGGGACGAAAGCGTGCGTCTCAAATGGGAAAGCGGATTGCAGAAATTTGCGGAAAAGGCGTCGCTCAAGACGCTTGATGATGCGGAAGTCAAATTGGCGGATGCGATGATGGAGGCGGGGCTTGACGGCGTCATGTTCCGCAACCTGTACGCGACACTCATCAAGCAGATGTTCCCGGATTGGGAGAATCCGGACGGTTTGGTGGACAGCCTTTGGCTTCATAAGGAAACTGAGCCGTTGGACAAGATCCGCAAGCGTCTGGATGTTCTGCGCGTCCTGAAGAAAGGCGCATTCTGCTATACGCCTGCGTTTGGCGTTGGCACCGTCGATATGATCGATCAAATCAGTGGCGAAGTCCGTGTCGCGTTTGTGAGACGGCAGGCCAATGGAAAGAAAGCGGATGGTCTCAATAAGGCCGAACGGCAGACGTTGGGGTTGCGTAACTTCTTGGATAACTTGATGGTTGTCGATGTCGATTCAGACGTTCACAACTGGATGGCGAAGAAATCGCGTCCGGAAAAGACGGATTTGAAGTCGTTGACGGAATTCATGAACAGCCATATCACAAGCGCACGTCCGGCGTTGCTGAATCCGGGCCGCGCCCTGCTGGTTCCAGGCGTGATGACAGAAGCGCAGTTCAAGGTTCTGACATCTGGCGCTCCTGCGAAGCAGGGCGGCGATGCGCAGACCGGCGGCGCAGTCAATACGATGAGTTGGGATCAGAGCCGAAGCTTGCTTGAATTGAATGAACGTCTGAAACTGATTACGACCATTGATGAAGCGTCGAAACCGGACTTTGAAAATTTGACGAAAATCTTTGAAAATGCCGCGCTGCGAGACGATTCGGTGCTTTTGTTCGCGACAGCGCTCGGTTCCCTTGAACACATGCTTCCGGCAGGATTGAAGCCTGAATTCAACAAGACGGTTGCTCTGCTTTCTGAAAAGAAGGCGGTTGTTTGGGAGAGTGAAGATCTGTTCATCGAGGCGAGTGACAAGCTCGCTGGCAAGCTGGTCATTCCGTGGTTCGCAGTTACGAAGCGCGCCAAAGGAACGGACTATCTGATTGCCCGTACGCTCAAGTTGCCGTATCGTTTGTGGGCGGGTACGGAGAAGAATCTGACGTCGGAGGAGCGTGCGCATCTTGCCGAGGCCGTCGAAGCGGCGATGGAAAGCGGCGACGTGACGGCGGATGCGATGTTCTGGCTCTGGAAGTCCGATTACGAAGATCTGAAGATGCGTTATCTGACCAACTCCGTCCTGCTGTTCCGTACTTTGCAGAAAGATGTGAAAGGCAACTACTTGAAAGCGCATCGCGACCTGTTCAAGCTGATGATGAACGACGAGCCGTTCCAGCGGCTGATCATGAATTATGGCAATGAAGAGACGGTGACGGAATTCGTCCACTGCATCAAGCGGATGCCGTTGTTGGAGGCTGGAGATCGCCAGAGCCTGGAAGTGAAGATCATCCGTCTGTATCCTGAATACAAGCATCTTGTGGAAGAGCGTAAGGCGATCCATCAACGGGCCGCCTTGCCGCGTGTCACGAGCTGGAGAAGCCTCAAGTTGCGTGAGATGCAACTCAAGAATCTGGTTGAAGAGCAGATTCCGGCCAATGCGGATGCCTTGGAGCATGCCCGCAGCCTTGGTGACTTGCGTGAAAACTCCGAATACAAGTTCGCGAAGGAACAGCAGGTTCTGCTTGGCAAGATGCGCCGTGAATACGAAAGCAGCCTGGTGGATCTGCGCGGAACGGACTTCCATGACGTGGAAGTTGCGGACACGGTCGTTCTCGGTAGTGCCGTTACGGTGAAGTTCTCTGGCGGCCGCACGGAAACGTACTATGTGCTCGGTCTCTTGGACACAGTTCCGAAACGCAACATGATTTCCTTCGAAACGCCTCTTGGCAAGTTGCTCATCGGCCGCAAGCTGGATGAACGCCTTGAAATGCCCAGCGGCGAACATGGCCAGATCATCGAAATTAGTGCCCTGCCGAAGGAAATGATCGACTGGTTCAACGAAGAACCCGTGCTCGGAGAAGAGTAAGACGTTGGAAGAAAGGGATATAAGGGATTGTTCTTGGAAGCCTTATGTCCCTTTTTTCCTTTATGTCCCTTAATCGAAAAAAGGTGAATCCATGTTCAGATATTGCCTCAATACAGGAACGATCAGCGGCCAGAAGCTGAGTTTGGTGGATGAATTGAAGACGGCGTCGAAAGCAGGTTTCGATTCCGTTGAGCCGTGGATGCGCGAAATCCATGAATACCGCAAGACGAATGGCTCGCTGAAGCCTCTGCGCGAATATGTTACGGAGCTTGGACTGTCTGTCGAAAGTGCCATTGGCTTCGGCAAATGGGCCGTGGAGGACGATGCGGAGCGTCGTGCAGGATTGGACGAAGTCCGTCGTGACATGGAGGCGTTGGCGGAACTCGGCGGCAAACGGCTGGCCTGTCCGCCTGTCGGAGCGACCGATAAACCGATTGATTTGTCGCATTTTCAAGAGCGTTATGAAGCCGTTTTGAAGATTGGTGACGAATTCGGCGTGCAACCGCTTTTGGAGCTGTGGGGCTTTTCCGCAAATCTAAGCAAGATCGAAGAGGTTCTCAAAATTGCCGCGACGGCCGCGCATCCGAAGGCGGCCGTCTTGTTGGACGTTTACCATATATATAAAGGCGGCGGCAACTATGAGGCAATGCGGCTGTTGAGCCAGCAGGCATTGCCTGTGTTGCATCTGAACGACTTCCCTGCGAATCCGCCCCGTGAGACCATTAAAGACGCGGACCGAGTGTTCCCTGGCGACGGTATCGCTCCGTTGGACAAGATTTTGCAGATTGTGGAGCGTAATGGCGGTACGATTCTGTCGTTGGAGCTGTTCAACCGCAACTACTGGGCGATGCCTGCTTTGGAGGCTTGCCGTGCAGGGCTGATGAAGTCCGTCGCGGCGGTTGCCCATGCGTTAAGTTAATCATCGGCAAGCCGATGATTAACGCTTATGGCTTATGGCCAATGGCTTATGGAAGTGTGTTGATGCTTTGAATACAACAATTTAGGAAAACGACGATGTACGGATTTCAGCGGATTGCGTTGTGCGTGCCCGAATGCCGGGTGGCGGATGTCGATTACAACTGCGATAAGATGCTGGCGTTGGCGAAACAGGCGGCGAAGGAGAAGGCTGGCGTCGTCGTGTTTCCGGAATTATCCGTGACGACCGCAAGTTGCGGCGATATGTTTCGCAGCCAGGCGTTGCTGACGGCGGCGGAAAACGGCGTCGCACGTCTGTTGAAAGAACTTCCGAAAGGGTCAGTATTCGTGTTCGGAACGCCGATGGTGTGTCATGAACGTCTATTTAATGTCGCGATTGTTGTTCAGAATGGTCGAATTCGCGGACTTGCCGCGAATTCGAAGAGCGGACGTGTGTTTTCATCAGGAGAGTATCTTGAAGGTGCATGTGCTTCATTTGCAGAACAAGACGTGGAATTTTGCAGCACAAATGGCGTGTATGATTTTAATACATGGCGTGGAGCTTCCGACTTGTGTTTTGCCGTGGAGTTCGGCAACGAATTGGAAATGACGATTCCGCCGAGTTCGAAAAAAGCCTTGCAGGGGGTGAATGTGATAATTTGTCTTGATGCGAAGACAGATCATGTTGGCACGCGGGAATATACGCGTGATTTGGTTCGTATTCAAAGTGAACGTTGCAAGGCAGCGTATGCGTATGTGTCTGCAGGCGTTGGGGAATCGACGACGGATACGGTTTGCGGCGGGCAGGCGATCATTGCGGAGAACGGCGTTATTTTGGCGGAAAACAAGATGTTCCAGCGTGATTCGCAAATGATTCTAACGGACATAGATACAGAGACTTTGAATGCCGCGCGACTGGCGGATCATGAATTCGGGGAGGTTGTCGCCAACCTTGAAAAGGAAGGAGAGTTTTGTTATATCGAAATACAGAAATGGCCTGAACCGAAGGATTTACGTCGTCCATTGCCGCGTTCGCCGTTCATTCCCGAAGGGAAGGCGGAGCGCGAGGCGGTCTGCGAAGAGGCGTTTGAAATCCAGAAGGCGGGGCTGGCGAAACGCGTGGAACATGTTCATGCGCAAAAACTTGTGCTCGGTATTTCAGGCGGATTGGATTCGACGTTGGCGCTGTTGGTGTGCGTTGAGACGATGAAAATGCTGAAACGCAAGCCGTCGGACGTGATGGCCATCACGATGCCTGGCTTCGGCACGAGTGACCGCACGTATGAAAACGCCTGCAATCTCTGCCGCAAGCTTGGCGTTGAATTACGGGAGATCAGCATCAAAAATGCTTGTTTGGAACACTTTGCGAATATTGGCCATGATCCGAAGGAGCGGAATGTCGTGTATGAAAACGCGCAGGCCCGCGAGCGGACGCAGATTCTGCTGGATTTGGCGAACAAATTCAACGGTTTGGTCGTCGGAACTGGCGATTTGTCTGAAATCGCGTTGGGATGGTGCACGTTCAATGGCGACCACATCGCGCAGTACGGTGTGAATGGCTCCATTCCTAAGTCGTTGATGCGCACTATCATTGCATGGGTAGGCGCGGAGAAACTGCCGAAAGTGAAAGCGATTCTACAGGACATCATCGACACGCCAGTCAGCCCTGAACTGCTTCCGGCGGACGAGCAGGGCAAGATCAAGCAGAAGACGGAGGAGATTTTGGGGCCGTACGAAATCCATGATTTCTTCCTGTATTATTTCTTCAAATACGGCGCGTCGCCGAAGAAGATTCTCTTTTTGGCGGAACAGGTCTTCGGGAAGGAGTTCACGAAGGACCAACTGAAAGGATATCTGAAGAATTTCCTGCGCCGTTTCGTCACGCAGCAGTTCAAGCGGAGTTGCATGCCCGATGGCGTGAAAGCGACGGAAATCAGCCTGTCGCCGCGCGGCGGTTTGGCGATGCCGTCCGATGCGTCATTTGATGTGTGGATGAAGGAATTGGATGATTGAACAATCTGAAAGATGGATTCGGAAAACGATTTACAGCAATATGTGAAGCGGATATTGACGGACAATCCGTACAAGCTTGTGCTGAGCGGGGTGGACGGTTTGCGAGAGACGTTGCGCCGTCTGGAAAATGGCTATCAATCCGAACGGATTGTGAATCGGCAGGCGTTTCAGACCAATTTGACAGTTGAAGAAATGGTTTCGTATATCCTGTCGAGATTTGAAGACGGTTATCGGCAGTTGAACGCGTGGAGCGAGTCGTATGAATACAATTTGCGCGTCGCGAAACGCGGCCGCGCGATGTTCAGCCGCAAGGCGAACAAAAACGCCGCAGCGCCGTCCGAACAGCACAACCGTGTGAAAAACTACATCCTGCCGGAAGGGGAAATTGTGCCGCCGTTGGTCGATATGGGAATCTTCACGCCAGACGGAAAAGTCGTTCCATCGCGATACGATAAGTACAAGCAAATCAACCGTTTCTTGGAGATGATGGACGATACGCTCGGTGGAATCGGTGAAGGCGAAGAGCTACATGTTGTCGATTTTGGTTGTGGAAAATCCTATCTGACATTTATCCTTTTCCATTATTTATATAAGGTAAAAGGAATCCACGCCGTCGTGACAGGAGTCGATCTGAAGGCGGATGTCATTGCGGAGTGCAATAAGACGGCGAAAAAATATGGCTATGACGGATTGTCGTTCGTGACAGGCGATATCGCGGCGTTTCAGCCGGATGATATGATATCGTGGACGTTGTTGTTTCGCTGCATGCCTGCGACACGGCGACCGATTATGCGTTGTACAATGCCGTTGCGTGGAATGCGAAGCACATTTTTTCCGTGCCGTGTTGTCAACATGAACTGAACAAGCAGATGACCAATGGGCGGTTTCCGATTCTGACGCGTTACGGTATCATTCAGGAGCGTTTTGCGGCGATGGCTACGGACGCAATTCGTGCGAATCTGCTGACCGCCGTCGGATACAAAACGCAAGTGCTTGAATTTGTGGATTTATCGCATACGCCGAAAAATCTCTTGCTTAGAGGAAGCAAATGCGATTTGCCGGAAGATCATCGTCGAACGGCCTTCACGGAAGCGAAAGCCTTGATGGATGAGTTCGGTTTTGAGCCGACGCTATTTCGTCTGCTTGCTGACAGATTGTCCTGAAAAAAGTCACGTTCCGTCAAACAAATGTTTAGTTGATGGCTTGACATTATTGGAAAAGTGGACATATTATAAAATTTGCTTCAAAGATATTTTCCTACGCCGTGTCCATTGGGGTATGGCGGAAGATGATAGAAGGTTGAAAATCAATAAATAACATATAATAACAAGGTTGGAAGTTCGTCGATTATGAAAAAATTCTTGTTGTTTGTCGGAATTCTGTTTTTGATTGGTCTTGGTGCGTTGGTCGCGTATCGCGTCAAGGAGAAATTGACACAGAAAGAGGAGATGAAGGTACAAAATGTCGCTCCCGTGACGGTGGCGTTGGCGGATGTCATAAAAGGCGAGCTGGCGGACATCGGTAATTTCACAGGATCCCTTGAAGCGGACAGCTTGTTCAACATCTCCCCGAAGACGGCTGGCCGTCTTAAGACGTTGAATTTCAACATCGGTGATGAAGTGAAACTGAACGACGCCGTGGCAGAATTGGACGATGACGAACAGCAGCAGTCCGTGAACGAAGAGTCTGCGGCGTTGGTTGTATGCGAAGCGCAGGTGAAATCGTCGGAAGCGGGTGTATTGAGTGCAAAGACGAATATATTGTCTGCTGAATCGAGCGTGAAGTCCGCACAGGCACAGCAGACGTTGGCCAAAAAGGAATTGGAGCGTCATGAGCAGTTGCGTCGTGATGATTTGAACACTCAGGCGGAATTGGATACCGCGAAAGCGACGTATGAAGTTCGCGTGTCTGAAGTTGATATCGCGCGTTCGAAAGTTGATCTGGCGAAGACGCAACTTGCGATTGCGGAGACGGATGTGGCGATCAAGGAGAGCCAAGTGGTGAAGCAGAAAGCGGCGTTGGAAGCGGCTCGTGCACGTCTTTCCTATACGAAAATCGCGGCGACATGGGAAGGCGGTTCGAAAGTCCGCTATGTGGCCGATCGTTTTGTCGATCCGGGCGCGATGCTTGCGGTGAATACGCCGATCATCAGCGTCGTCGATTTGTCGAAGATGCGCGCTATCGTCTCGACCGTTGAGCAGGATTATGCGCGTTTGAAGAAAGGGCAGCTGGCGAAAGTGTTCGTGGATGCCTATCCGAATGGCGCGCCTGGTTCAAATGAAAAATATTTTAGTGGACACATTATCCGTATCGCTCCGAAAATTGATGAAAACGCCCGCCAAGGCCGTGTGGAAGTTGAAATCGACAATAAAGACGGCTTGCTGAAGCCTGGCATGTTCGTGCGGATCGAAATTGAATTTGACCGCCATAAAGACATCTATCTTGTTCCAAGTGCGTCAGTTGTGCGTCGTAATGATATTCTTGGCGTGTTCTTCTCCGTTGGCGCGGAGCCTGACATGAAGGTCCATTTCGTGCCCGTAGTGGAAGGTTTCCGGACTGCTGATATCATCGAAGTGAAGCCGGCGAAGGAAGAAGACGATTCGTATTTCGCGAACGGCAAAGTCGTGACGATGGGCAATCATCTGCTTCGTGAAGACACGTTGATTCGTCTGCCGCGTCACTGAATAATCCGCTTTCCGCAATAACTTGATTATAATGGTTTAAGGGTAGATAAGCATGTCAGCCATTGCCAGTTTTTCAATAAGACGACCGATTTTTGTCACCATGATCTCCTTGATTGTCATTATCTTGGGGCTTGTGGCGTTGATGAAGCTACCTGTCGATATGATGCCGGATATCACGTTCCCGGCTGTGACGGTATCGGCAACGTATGAAGACGCCAGTCCTGAAGACGTCGAAGAGCTTGTGACGCGCCCCATCGAAGAGGGCGTCAGCGCCGTTCCGGGCGTAAAGGAGATTCGATCCAGTTCGTCAGAAGGCCGTTCAACCGTCCGAGTATCATTTGAATGGGGAACGGACATTGATGCCGCCACAAATGATGTCCGCGATCGTATCGACCGTATTGTGAATGCTTTACCAGATGATGTCGATCGTCCGCGACTGATGAAATTCGACGCGGCATCCGCGCCTGTGGCGTTGTTGGGCTGCGCATCCGATTTGGATCCTGTGAAGTTGCGTGATTTCATTGAAGACCAAATCGAACCGATTTTGGAACGCGTCGATGGCGTCGGTAACGTCAACATTCTCGGCGGTCGCAAACGCGAAATCCACGTCAATCTGTATCCTGAAAAGATCAAAGCGTTGAAGATTTCGACGAAGACGGTGTTGAACGTCTTGAACAAACAGAATTTGACGGCTCCTGCCGGAACGATTGATTCCGGAAATTATGAAGTCCTTCTTCGTACACCTGGTGAATACGAGAGCTTGGACGAAATCCGTGAGACGGTCGTGGATGTGCGAAACGGTTCGACAATCCGCATCAAGGATATTGCGGATGTTGAAGACTCATGGGAGAAGGAGACGACGTCCGTCCATATCAACGGCAAGAATGGTATTCGTGTCATGGTGTTCAAGCAGTCGGACCGCAATACCGTGCAAGTCGTTGAAGGTGTTGAAAAAGCGATGAAGCGGATTAACGAAGAATATCCGCAGATCAATATCCAGATTTTGCGCACGAACGCTGAATTCATCAACAATTCCATCCGCAACGTCGGTGATGCGGCATGGCAGGGCGGTCTGCTGGCGGTCATCGTCATTCTGTTCTTCCTGCGAAATTGGGCGGCGACATTTGTTATCGGCACGTCCATTCCTATTTCCATCATCGCGACGTTCGCGTTGATTTACTTCACTGGTTACACGTTGAATATCATGACGTTGGGTGGTCTGGCACTGGGCGTCGGTATGTTGGTTGATAACTCAATCGTCGTCTTGGAAAACATCAACCGAGTACGAGACGAAGAGAAGCTTGGCAATCTGGAGGCGGCGGACAAGGGGACGAGCGAAGTCGCGACGCCGATTCTGGCATCCACACTGACGACACTCGTTATCTTCCTGCCGATGTTCTTTGTTGAAGGCATGGTCGGTATCATGTTCTCCGAACTCGCATCCGTCATCTGCTTCTCTCTCCTGAGCAGTTATGTGACGGCTATCACACTCGTACCGATGTTGACGGCGCAGCTTGGCGAAGTCTCTCGTCGCCGTATGGAACGTCTTGGAATCAAAGAGGTTAAGCATGGTTTTATCTATAACGGAATCGGGCGTTTTTTGGATTCTCTTTCAGTCGCCTACAAGAGTTTTCTCATCCACTGCCTGCATCATTGGCTCCGCGTAACCTGTATTGTCGTGACGTTGGTTATTATATGCTTCGGTCTGTGGCAGTTGATTGGTTCGGAAATCATGCCGGAGACGGATGAAAGTGAAATCCGCGTTCGTGTTGATCTGGATGTCGGAACGCGTGTTGGCATCACGAACGAACTGGCGGCGGAGGTTGAGGCCTTCATCATGGAGAACGTGCCCGAATTCGACAAGATGCAGTCCAATATCGGTGGTTCCGTCTGGATGGGATCCGCCGCGCATACATCGACGATGACCGTTTATCTGGTGAAGCCGAAGTTCCGTAAACGGAGCAGTGAAGAAGTGGCGACGGATTTGCGTAAGTTGTTGGCTGGACGCTATCCAGGCGCGAAAATCCGCGTTGACAAATCTCTCGGTTTCTTCAACCGCATGATGGGTGGCGGCGCGGATTCACGTCTTGAAATCGATATCCGCGGTTATGACATGGAGACTGGTGACGAATTGGCGCGACAGGCCCAGGAGGTCATGCTCGGCATTCCGGGCGTGACGGATGTCCGTATTTCGCGTGAATCCGGAACGCCGGAACAACTGTTCGGAATCGACCGTACGAAGGCCTCCACGCTCGGTCTGGACGTCAACACAATCGCAGATTTCCTTGAAACTTCCGTGGCAGGTGTTTCTTCCACAAACTACCGCGAAGAAGGCGATGAATACAAAATCGTCGTGAAGATCAAGGATTCGGATCGCCGTCGTCTGGACGAAATCCATGACCTGTTGGTTACCAATGACAAAGGCGAGCTGATCAACTTGCGTAACGTGACAAAGACACATGCGCACAAAGGTGCTGTCCGCATCGACCGCAAGGATAAGGAGCGTACGGTCACATTGTATTGCAACTTCGATAATAAGGATACCAGTATCGGCGAACTCATCAAAGTCGCGCAGCCAGAATTGGACAAGATCCTGCGGCCCGAAGGCTTCTCCATCCGTCCGTCCGGCAACTGGGATGATCAGGTTAAGACATTCCGTGATATGTTGATGATGTTCGTGTTGGCCATTGTGCTCGTCTATATGGTCATGGCCTGCCAGTACGAATCGCTGAAAGACCCGTTCGTCGTCATGTTCTCCGTGCCGTTGGCCGCCATCGGCGTGTTGATCATGCTGTTTGTGACGAATACGACCATCAACATGCAGTCGGCCATCGGCTGTATCATGCTGGCCGGTATCGTGGTTAACAACGCCATTATTCTGGTTGACGAAATCAAGCAGTTGCGGCAGGAAAATCTTTCGATTTACAACGCGATTCTCGAGGCGGCGCGCCGCCGTCTGCGTCCGATTCTCATGACGACGCTAACGACGGTTCTCGGTCTGATTCCGATGGCCTTGGCTCTTGGCGAAGGCGGCGAATCAACGGCGCCGCTGGCGCGTGCCGTTATCGGTGGTCTCAGTTCCTCCACGTTGGTCACGTTGGTCTTCATTCCGATTGTCTATATGGTATTTTCCGGCGGTTTGAAGGAATTGAAACAGATCAAAGCAATGGAAAAAGCCCAAAAGCAGAAGTAAATTATAGGTATTCGTACCTTTTTGATCTCTGATTTTGGAAAATTCCATGAAACTGATTTCGCTCGTCATCCCATGTTATAATGAAGAAAGCGGCGTAGGGCTTCTTTACAAGACTGTCTTGGAAGCCCTGCGTCCGTTGGAAGGAAAGGCGCAGCTTGAATTTCGTTTCGTGGACGACGGTTCACATGACGGCACATTGGACGCCATAAGAGCCTTACGTGTTGCTGATGAACGAGTTCACTATTGCTCCTTCTCTCGAAATTTTGGAAAGGAAGCGGCGATGTTGGCGGGCATGGAAAGCGCGAAAGGCGACTATGTTGTCGTCATGGACGCCGATTTGCAGGAGCCGCCAGATTTGATTCCGAAGATGTTTGAGATGCTGGAAGAGGGCGATTGCGCTTGTGTTGCGACATGCCGTAAGAGCCGTTCCCGCAAAGGCTTGTTAAAAAATGCCTGCGCACGGTTATTCTATTGGTTGATGAGCCGCATGACGGAAATCGAACTACAGGAAGGAGCACGGGATTTCCGCATGATGAACCGTACATATCTACAATCCGTTTTGGCATTGAAAGAAAGCAATCGTTTTTCCAAAGGCATTTTCGTCTGGGTAGGACATCGCGTCAAATGGCTGTCCTTTGACTTTGAGGAGCGTCAGAGCGGTAAAACAAAATGGTCGTTCTGGAAGTTGCTAAGATATGCTTTGGAGGGAATTACATCTTTCTCGACGGTTCCATTAACCGCTTCATTCGGCTTGGGCGTCGTGACATGTTTATTTGCGGCCGCGTTGTGTATCAAGACAATCATCAAGACGTTGTTCTTCCATGAGCCAGTTCAGGGCTACACGACGATTATCGTCTGTCTGACATTTTTCAGCGGTCTGCAATTCATCATGCTTGGCGTGATGGGGCTTTACATTTCCAAAATCTACAAGGAAGTAAAGCGCCGCCCACCGTATGTGATTCAGGAAGAAAAATAGGGCTGATTACGATGGTAGCACCATGAATCGCGGGGGAATTTCCTTCGTGACGGCATAGTAGATGGCGCAAATGACGCAGGGAATCAACGCTCCAAGAATTTCGCCAGCGACTAGGCCGAACATCGTCGGTTTCATTAGTTGGTAGCATTTGGCACCGCCGTATTTAGAGACAAGCGACTTGATAATCCAGCCGATGAGAAACGCTCCCGCCATGCGGCGTTGCGGTTCAGTCGCCCATACCATAAATAATACGGGATGGATAGGCCACCATGTGATGTGAAGTCGCGCAAACGCGAAGATCAAGACCAACGCGAGGCCGATGATTCCCGCCAGCATGGCGGATGGTTCGGGGCGCATCGCCATGATTCGCTGCATGCTGGAATAGGCCGCCGTTGTTTCAAGCTTGTCCTGCTGTAAGAGCTTTTGGGCGACTGCGTTGACGTTGTCGCACGTCATGCGCGGTACGACTTTGCTTGCCCATGCATCGGCCCATGGCGTCCCGTATTTGTATTGCAGGAAAACCGTCATCGGAATGGCGATGGCCATGCCGATGATCAATGCGATCGTGCACCATGAAATCGATTTGCCGAGCTTCAATTGCTGATCGTCATTGACTTTCAGCGAGCCGGAGATAAACGGCATGAGCGTTTCACGCGGATCGACGACGAGAACGAGACTGAACATGAGCAGAATCATAAGTTGTTTTGTACCAAGTGTTCCCGAACCGAATAATGCCCAAACGACGCCCGACGGCATGAAGAACGGCTGGATATAGAAAATGCCTGTCTCGCACATGACACGGGAGATCATGATGTAGAAAAGGAACAGGACGGCGATGTAGAGAATGGCGAGTGGCCATTCAAGGCCGACGGCTAGCATTTGGATGAACAGCAACGGAAGCAACACAAGAAAGCAACGAACGCCGTTGACGACATGCGGCTCCACATCGTCGCCGGACTTGAGGCCGATGGCGCGTTTGAAGGCACTGGCATAATAACGTCGTCCTAAATAGATGATAATGATGAACATGCCGAAATACGCGCCAAAATTCAGCATGGACTGGAGATTGAGGCCGAGATAGTATGTGCCGTCGATGGTTTCGGTCAACGAAATGCCGTAGGCGGCGAAACAACCGCAGACATAGCACCAAATATAAGGCCCGATACTGCAGGACAGAACGACATCAGACGACAGAAAATAGGCCAGTCCGACGATGGAGAAATAGATGACAGGGGCGAGCAGCCCTGCACCGTTGCCGCGCTGGAAGGCGGGAAATAGTTTTGCCATCGGCACGAGATTGAGGGATGTCTTGCACGGAATCATGTATTCCGGATACCACGAACAGAGGAAGTTGTTGAAATGGATGAGAAAGACGAATCCTGTCGCAAACCAGAAGAATTTGTTCTTGAAAACATCTGCGAGATTGGATTTTTCCGTGGGGAGCAGGGCGTTTGTGAAGGCGGCGACTGGATACGGAAGATGTTCATGCCGAGCCCATTGTCGATGGAACATGGGGGCTAGTGCGATCATCGACAGCCAGACAGTCAAAACAAGCGGAATCCAGAAGAGAAATGGTCTGGTCCACGCATGCCATGGGACGTCGAAAGGTGTGAATTTTTTATCGACGCCGCCGAGGCCTTGGATAAAGCCGATGAGCGATGTATCTTCATCTTGCGAAACATCTGCCAGCATGCGTTCAGGGATGATTTCCAAGATGTTATTGGATTTCCAGCCTGGCTCGGTCTTGTTGATATGATGTGGCAGGATGAGCGATGTCGAAAATGTCCGCAGAAGTCCTGCGCCTGGCACGCAACAAGCGGCAAGCGTCATGGCGATGATCAACGCGAGTTCCTTTCCCTTGAAGGCGTGCTTCTTGAGCAATGGATTGATGATGAGGCAGAAAAGAATCAGAAAACCATAGACTGTAATCGGCATGTTGTTACCGACAAGATACGTTTGTTGCAGGATCTGGTCGTTGAAATAACTGCAACCGCAGATAAGCGCGGCTCCAAGCAGACCTAAGATGATGGCTCGTATAGTCATGGTTTTTATGGACTTAGGTTAAAGGACATCATGGGATGACGGGATAGTTGGCAGGCGTTGGGCCAATGGTGGGATCCGGATCCAGACGGTCGATGAACCCCCAACGACGACTGAGCGGCCACCAGACAACGCCTGGCTTGCCGACAAGATTCTTGCGCGGGACGGTGCCCCAGTAGCGACTGTCTTTGCTGTTTTCGGAGTTGTCGCCAAGCATGACGTAATGACCGTCCGGAATCTGCATTTCGGCGGAATTGCTGGTGAGATGGAGGGCGGGTTCGGGCATGTGGGCGTAGCCATGATAAGCGCCAGTTTCGGAGTAAATCCTTTCAAATCCTTTTGCGTCATCAGCGTCCAGCAGGCGGAAGTCCGTTTCGCCTTGCGGTTTGACGTAAAGTTTTCTGTCAACGATTTTTAGCGTATCTCCTGGCAGGCCGACAAGCCGTTTGACGTAGTAACGACCGCCGAAGCCAGTGCCGTCTGGATCGTCAAGATCGTCCGTTGTGAAAACCATCACATCACCGCGTTTCGGTTCTTTGAAGGCGAGACTGAGGCGGTTGACGAACAGATGGTCGCCTGTTTCAAGGAAGCCGCGGATGAGCGTGTCTCCCGCCTTAAGATCGAAGAAACGCGACGTGGATGGATTCAGATACAAACGGATAATGTTTCGTTTTACGTCTTCTGGAAGGCCGGGCAATTCGTATGTTTCTGCGCCAATCTTTAGCGTGGTGATAGGATGTTCTGCCGTCGATTGCGCAGCCAATTTCATGGTGCTCCAGTCGAGTTCGCCAGACTGACGGACAAAAATCGGATAAACACCGTGGTTGTAGATGATTAGCGGATCGGATTGACGGAAGGAAAGAGGGCCTTTGCGAGCTTTTTCCTGATAGTATTCGTAAATGGAACGTTGCACTTCGGCTACGGAACCAGGCACGCGATAAACGTCCATGCCGATGAGAAACTGCGTTGACGGGAAGAACGGATAGCTTTTCGCGGGCTGCATGGAATCCCAGTCGAATCGTCCGTCGCTTTTAGCGACGACATCCAGATTTCGCCGTGAGAAGTTCAGAAAAGAGAAGAACTTGCCGATTTTCGTGGATGGAAGTTCCTCCGCCGGAGTGAAATGGATCCCGTAGAGGGTTGGCTGCATACTGCCCGTCGGAATCTTGAACGGTTGAATGAAAAGCGAACGGACGCCGAAGGCGAGGCCCAATGCGACGACAAGAACTTCCAACTGGTCGGAAATTTTCGCGCCTTTCTTTGTAGGCGGAAGGCCTGGAATGTCGTTCGAGTATTTTTCCAACGTCTTGGAAATAAGTTGGTCATCGTTGGATTTGCGTGCGTTACGGATATCGTCTAGGATTTCCGTGAGTCTATTCACATAACGCGGCTCCAAAATATCGCGATCGCGCAGGAGATAGTTGCGGAAGAACTTTTCGATTTGCGCGAGCTGGTATTTGCGTTTCCCCAACGGTGTGCGGCAATACTTCTGGACGTAGTTTCCGAAGAAGAACCAGAAGACAGCGAGATCGACGATGATTTGGACGTATAGTGGCATGATAAATTAAAGCTGAAAGCTTAAAGCTAAAAGCTTAAAGCAATCACAAAGAGTTAAGAATTAAGAGATTATGATGTGAGATTATAGCGTATGGCTTTCGGCTTTAAGCTTTTGGCCTTAAGCTTTAAGTTCTCCGCCTATGGCGGAGTTAGTTTTCGTCGTTGGAGCGGAGGACGGCGACAAACGCCTCCTGCGGGATATTGACGTTTCCGATTTCCTTCATGCGCTTCTTGCCTTCGCGCTGCTTGTCAAGAAGCTTGCGTTTACGAGTAATGTCGCCGCCATAGCATTTGGCGAGAACGTTCTTGCGGAGTTGTCGGACATCTTCGCGAGCGATGATTTTGCCGCCGATGGCGCCTTGTATGGCGATCTTAAACATCTGTGGCGGAATGGCTTCGCTAAGACGTTCGCAAATCATGCGGGCGCGTGCGACGGCGCGATCTGCATGGCAGATGGAAGCGAAGGCGTCAACGGGTTCGCCATTGACGAGAATCTCCAGCTTGACCGTCGGGGCGGGCTCGTAGCCGTCTGGATCGTAGTCCATGGAGCCATAGCCGCGTGTGCAGGTCTTGAGCTTGTCGTAGAAGTCCAATACGATTTCATGAAGCGGCATGCGTGCGGTGATCATAACGTGCAGCTTATCAACGGTTTCCGTACGGAGGCAGACACCGCGTTTGTCCAATACGAGATTCATGATATTGCCCATATAGGTGGATGGCGAGATGATCTGCGCTTTGATCATCGGCTCTTCCACATGGTCGATCGTGCTCGGATCGGGCATGTAGAGCGGATTGTCTATCTCCTTCATGGTACCGTTCTTAAGGAAAACGTGATAGATAACGGACGGATAGGTGAGAATCAGATCCATGTTGTATTCGCGCGTGAGACGCTCCTGCACGACATCCATGTGGAGCAGGCCGAGGAAGCCGCAGCGGAACCCCGCGCCGAGCGCGATGGAGCTTTCCGGCTGGGCGACGAAGGCGCTGTCGTTGAGACGGAGCTTTGCAATGTTGAATTTCAACGCTTCATAGTCCGCTGTGTCGATGGGATAGACGCCCGAAAAGACCATGGGGCTGATCTTCTGGAAGCCCGGCAGCGGTTCGTCGGCGGGATTGATGACGTGGGTGATGGTGTCGCCGACGGAAATGTCCGTCGGCGTCTTGATGGCCGTGATGACGTAGCCGACTTCGCCTGCTGACAGCGAATCGGCGGGTTTCATGCCTGGCGAGAAGAATCCGACTTCCTTAACATCTGTATCCAAAGAAGATGCGAAGAATTTGATGTGGTCGCCTGGCTTGATCGAGCCGTTGACGATTCGGACGTAAGTGACGACACCGCGATAGACATCATAGACGGAATCGAAAATCAATGCCTGCAGACGATCCGATGTGGGTTTCGGCGGCGGAACACGCTGGATGACCGCTTCCAGCAATTCGCGGACGCCAAGTCCCGTCTTGGCAGAGACTTGGAGAACTTCCTCCGACGGAATAGCGAGCAGTTCTTCAAACTGTTCCATGCACATCGGAATGTTGGCGGCGGGCAGATCAACTTTGTTGATGACAGGCACGATGGTGAGATCCTGCTTGATGGCGAGATTCACATTGGCCATCGTCTGGGCTGGGACGCCCTGCGCGGCGTCAACGAGCAGAATGGCGCCTTCGCAGGCCGCCAGT
>JAEEGG010008924.1_pt1 | contig 22608 bp, 14 predicted proteins | sample 9134161 | NCBI WGS metagenome assembly JAEEGG01 (sample SAMN16246543, study PRJNA631951) | gut metagenome | biome: gut microbiome; feature: rumen; material: CR-attached | host: Bos | place: Iran: Karaj | collected 2018-10
TGATGGGCTCGATCTCCAGCGCCATGTTGCAGATGATCATCGGCAGGGCGAAATCCTTCATCGGACGGGTGCCGGGGACGGCCTTCAGCCACTTGCCCTTCGGATTCGAACGGCGGTCCAGGATGCGCTGGAAGGTCTTCCTTGCCAGATCGGCCCAATGTTCCTCGCCGGTGGCTACGGCCAGCTGGGCAAACCCCATGCAGGCAAAGGTGTTGGAGAAAATGTTGTAGGGAGCAATGATGGGCTTGCCTTCCCGGGTAAGGGAGAAGTAGAAGTCGTAATTGCCGTCGTGGCCGTATTTTTCCAGGAAGTGGGCTCCCTGCCGGGCACACGCGAGCCAGGCTTCATTCTTTTCTACCTTATTATAAAGCATGGCGAACATCCATACTTCGCGCCCCTGCAACCAGACAAATTTGTCGGTGTCAAAGACGCTGCCGTCCCGATTCAGGCAGGTGAAATAGCCTCCGCACGCAAGGTCTTGCGATTTTTCCAGCCAGAAGGGCAGGATGCTTCCCAGAAGCTCTTCACGATACTTTTTTGCCAGGTTTTCAAAATCCAGTTTAGTCATAGTGCTATATTTTAGACAAGGGAAACCTAATTCCCCGCTACAAAATTACAAACAAATATTAAATGCACAATAGTTTTTAACGAAATATTAAAAATAAATCTTGATTTTATAACAACCCGCCATTAATTGGGTTTGTGATTCTGCTCCGAATTGGTTATCTTTGTCGTAATTTGAATAATCACAGACCTATGGATCCCTTCCTGGACGACCTCCGGGGCCGTTACGCTTCCGAAAAAAAGACCATCCTCTCCCTATGCGAACGCGGAGAAAGTTTTTCACTGGCAGACCTGGCCAAAGAGCTGGGCACCAGCATCCCCAAAGTGTCCCGGGTGGTAAGCGACATGCTGGAAGACGGCTACCTGGCCGACCGCGGAAAACAGGAATCCGGAACGGGCCGCCGTCCCAGTCTTTACGGCCTCAACCCGGAAGCCGGATACTTTGTGGGCGTTGATGTGGGACAGGACAGCTTTTCCCTGGCCGTCACCGACTTCCCGGGACATGTACTCCATTTTGAAGACAACGTTCCCTACAGCCTCACCAACACGGAAGAATCGGTCCGCGGCCTCCGCGCCGCCGTACTGGCGTGCCTGCAAACCATGGAGATAGACCAGTCCCGTATCCGTTCATACGGGGTCAACCTCACAGGCCGCGTCAACCACACAACCGGTTACAGCTACTCCTACTTCATCAGCGAAGAAAAGCCCATCCAAGGCATTCTGGAGAACGCCTTCGGCAAGACTGTATCTATAGAGAACGACTCCCGAGGCATGGCCTACGGGGAGTACATGAGCGGCATTTCCGGAGATGCCGGCACCGTCCTCTTCCTCAACGTGGGCTGGGGACTGGGTATGGGAATGGTGCTCGATGGAAAACTGTTCCACGGCAAGTCGGGGTTCTCCGGAGAAGTGGGGCATTTCCCGCTCCTGGACAACCACCAGATCTGCCGATGCGGCAAAGTGGGCTGCCTGGAAACCGGCGCATCGGGACAGGCCCTGCAGCGTCTGATTGAACAGCGCCTGAAAGAAGGCAGTCCCTCCCTGCTGTCAAAGCCGTTCAAGGAAGGCACTCCCCTTACCCTCAATGACATCCTGGACGCCATCGAGAAAGAAGATGTGACCGCCATCGAGTGCGTAGAAGAGGTGGGGGCCACCCTGGGCCGCGCCGTAGCCGGCCTCATCAACATCTTCAACCCGGACATGATCATCATCGGCGGCCGTCTGTCGGTAGCAGAGCGCTACCTGATGCCGCCCCTGAAGATCACGGTCAACAAGTTGTCGCTCAACCTGGTAAACAGCGACACCGTCATCAAAGTGTCCCGCCTGGGTAAGACGGCGGGAGCCATCGGAGCCAGCCTTCTGGCCAAAAGCCGTTTGCTCAACAAGAACCTATAATCATATGGAAAACCGTCGTTCATTTTTAAAAAAGGGAGCGCTGGCGGCGGCCGCCGCACCGCTCCTGGCATCGGCCTGCAAGCCCTCTCCTGAAAAAGACAAATATGGCATTGAGCTGGACCCTTCCGTAGAATCAAAGCTCATCGTGCCCAAGGGCAAAGCCCTGCCCATCACCGGCACCTTCCTGGACGAGATTTCGCACGACATCCCCCACCAGAACTGGGGAGAAGCCGAGTGGGACCGCGACTTCCGCTACATGAAGGACATGGGTATTGACACCGTTATCGATATCCGCTGCGGCTACCGGAAATTCATCACCTACCCCAGTCCTTACCTCCTCAAGAAAGGCTGCTACATGCCTTCCGTAGACCTCATTGACATGTTCTGCCGCCTGGCCCAGAAGTACGGCATGAAGTTCTGGCTGGGCCTGTACGACTCCGGAAAATACTGGGACACCGGAGACATGAGCTACGAGGTAGAAGCCAACAAATATGTGATTGACGAGATTTGGGAACGTTACGGCTCCAAGTACAAGAGCTTTGGCGGCTGGTACATTTCCGGGGAAATCTCCCGGGCCACCAAGGGCGCCATCGAGAGTTTCCGCACCATGGGACGCCAGTGCAAGGAAGTCTCCGGCGGCCTGCCCACCTTCATTTCCCCCTGGATAGACGGCAAAAAGGCGGTGGACGCCGCCAGCGGCAGCCTTACCAGAGACCAGGCCGTGTCCGTAGAGCAGCACGAGCGCGAATGGAACGAGATTTTTGACGGCATCCACGAATACGTAGACGCCTGCGCCTTCCAGGATGGCCATATTGACTATGACGAGCTGGATGCCTTCTTCAGCGTCAATAAAAAGCTGGCCGAAAAATACGGCATGCAGTGCTGGACCAATGCCGAAAGCTTTGACCGCGACATGCCCATCCGCTTCCTTCCCATCAAGTTTGACAAGCTCCGCATGAAACTGGAAGCTGCCGGACGCTGCAACTATGACAAAGCCATCACCTTCGAGTTCAGCCATTTCATGAGCCCGCAAAGCGCCTATGCGCAGGCCGGTCACCTCTACGACCGGTACCGGGAGTATTTCGGCATTTAATTCTTTTTACTTGAGACAAAAAATCCGGCGGCCCCGAAAGGAGTCGCCGGAAAAAAGTCAGAAGGGAAGACTAGAAGTTCTTGGGAGCAGTTCCCTTGGCCTGGGTCTTGCCTTCACCATTCATGCTCCAGAAGATACCCTTTTCCATATTCTTGGCGTTGTAGTCCTTGAATTCTTCGGGAATGTTGACAGCATTGGTGTTGTACTCATTCTCGGGATAAGGGATTCTCTGGATGATGTTACCCACGGAAACACCGGAGCTGGCGCTCACAGCCGGATAGGTGAGAACACCGCTGTAGTAGTCCGGATAACCGGTACGGCGCTGCTCGGCCCATGCTTCAGCAGAGTTGGGATATAGAGCGATCCACTTCTGAATCATGATGCTGCGGAGCTGCTCCTCCTTGCTGGTACCAAAAGCGGGAAGGGCGGCGATGTAGTCGTTCTTCTGGGCGTCGGAGATGGTCTTGCTGCCACCGGAACGGGTTACGAAGACGGCGATCTCGTCCATGGAAGCCTTGATGGCCTGCAGGAAGATGGTCTGGGCGTCACCGTTAACCCAACCGCGGAGGGCGGCTTCGGCCTTCAGGAACAGGGCCTCGGAATAGGAGCTGTAGCACCAGGAGAGGTTCTGGCCCTTCACCTTGTTATAGTAGAAGAAACCGTCGGGCTCGTACATGTTCAGACGGGCATAGGTCTTGTTGCCACCGTGATCCTTGACAATCGTCTCTTCGGTATCGGAGGTGTAGTCGAAAGGATAACCATCCCAGCTGGAGTTGCCAGCGGTAGCCTCTTCCTTACCAGGCAGGAACCAGAATTCACGACGAGGATCCACAACGCCGGTCTTGTAACCTTTGTTGATACCATTCATCATGTCCATGAAGTCACAGTTGGTGAAGGTGTTGGACCAGTCGTTGAAAGTACGATCGTAGTAGTCACCCCATACGCTGGTGTCGCAGGAAATGCGGGCATAGTCGGAAGGGCTGTTGAAGCAACCATCGGCGGCAGCGGCAAAGCTGCTCTGGTCACCGCTACGCATGGCAAGACGCATGATGAGGGTGTTGGCGAATTTCTTCCACTGATTCCAGTCGTTGTTGAACAGGAAGTCATAGGAGCCGAGGTCCACCTGGCTGGTAGTAGTGCCCAGCAGGGTTACGTCGTTCTTCAGACGCTTGATGAGGTCGGGATAAATCTCGCTGGCCTTGCTGTAAGGGAGGGTTTCGCCCTTACCGGCACCAAATTTACCTTCAGCATCGAAATAAGGGCAGTCTCCCTGACGGTCTACAACACGCAGGAACAGGACGATGTTCCAGATGTCGTTGACAGCCTTGATGCAAGAATACATGGCCTGGTCGCCGCAGACTTCGTCAATGAGCCAGTACTCCTGGAGACGATCGGTATAGAAGTCGCGCCAATAGATGTCACCCCAACCAGCGTTGTAACGCCAGAAATCGGTCCAACCGAGACCCTGGGCGAAGTAGTGGGCGTACATGTCATCGTTCAGGTTGAAGTTACGCTGGTGGTCATTGGAAGAACCATTGTACAGCGAACGGCCGAAGATGTACATAGGCTGGGCAGAATCGATGGTAAGACCCGTGGAGGGCTTGTTCATCTCATCAAATTTAGCCGTGCAAGATACGAGGGCGATGAGAGCCAGTACAGGTATGATATATTTTTTCATATTCACTATCTCCCTTTAAATTAGAAAGCAATATTAAGGGCTACGCCAAAGTTGCGGGTGGCCGGGTAAGGACACAGGTCAAAGGCGGTAGCCATGAGGGAATTCTCAGTGAGGGCACCATCCGGGGTAGTACCAGGGGTGTGCTTGATGAAGTAGAAGAGGTTGGAACCCATAGCGGAGATACGGACATTGTCCACATAACCGTTGAAGGTGCGCTCCAGCCATTTCTTGGGCAGAGTATAGCTGATGGAGAGTTCGCTGAGCTTCAGGTAGGAAGCGTCATAGATGCACTCTTCAAGAGGAATATTGCTCCAGTAGTTCTGAGCGGTCACGGAAACGGTGTTCTTGGCACCGGACTCGGTGACACCCTCGACTACGAGGTCGGAACGGTTCTCGGTACGGAGACCGGTACCGGCCTTCAGGGTCATGTATTCCGTGGAGGAATAGAGCTGACCACCCTTCTGGAAAGAGAACAGGGCGTTGACACCCAGGCCCTTCCAGTTGAAGTTAAGGCCGAAGGAACCGGTGAAGTCGGGAGCGACGTTACCAATTTCAACATTGTTCTCCAGAATGGGCAGACCGTTGGCGCCGATGACCTTGTTACCATTGGCGTCGCGCTTGTAGCCGCTGCCATAAATGGTACCAATCTGCTGGCCCTCAATGGCATAGACCTTGGCGTCACCAGCAGTGGAGAAGTTGATGTTACCCAGCTGGTAGCGGTCCATGTCGATACCCATTTCTTCATTGTGGTAGAGTTCCACAACCTTGTTCCAGTTCTTGGCAAAGTTGAAGGTGGCACCGAAGGTGATGTCACGGGTACGGACGAAGTCACCGTTGAGCTGGAGCTCAAGACCCTGGTTCTGGATGTTACCAGCGTTGATCCACTGGTTCTGAACACCGGAAGAATAAGGAAGGGCTATCTTCATCACCTGGTTCACGGTATTGGAGTGATAGTAGGTGAGGTCGATTCCCAGGCGGTTCTTGAAGAAGTGCCACTCAGTACCTACTTCCCAGGAAGTCACCATTTCGGGCTTCAGGTTGGCATTGGCACGGGTGGTGGGATAAGTGATGTACTGCAGGCCGTTCACGCCGCTGGTGGTGCCCAGGAGGGTCTCCAGCTGATAAGGATCGGTATCCTTACCTACCTTTGCCCAGGAAGCGCGGATCTTACCGTAGTCAAGGAAATCCTTGTTGTAATCTACGTCCATAGCCTCGAGCATACCGGTGAGGAGGTAAGAGAGGGCCACGGAAGGATAGAAGTAACTGCGGTTGGCAGCAGGGAGGGTGGAGGACCAGTCGTTACGGGCGGTCACATCCAGGAAGAGGAAGTTCTTCCAACCCAGGTTGGCGAAAGCATAGATGGACTGGATCTCCTTCTCATAGATGGAGTTGTAGGTATCACCGTCCAGGGAGCCGGCCTTCACATAGAAAGCACCGTTGAAGGGGATATTCTTGGCAATGGCACGGAGCGTCTCGCTCTTGTAGTGCATGATGTTGCCACCAACACTGGCACCGAAGTCAAAGTCACCCCAAGTGTTGTTGTAGGAGAGGAGACCTTCGATGTTGTTCTCGAGCGTGGTGCTCTTGTTCATATCGTAGCTGGGCCAGTTGAAACCATTGTTCTTGTAGATCATGGATTCCTTGGAAGTGGAACCAACCCAGGTAATACCATCCTTCACCTTGAAGGTGAGGTTCTTCAGAATATTGATGGTGAGGGAGCCCATGCCGAAGAACTTGTGCTGAACATCACCGTTCTGGCGCACGTTCTGGATGAAGTAAGGGTTCTGGCAGTTGGGGCTTACCTCGTGCCAGTTGAGCTGGCCATAACCGCCGCTGGCAACCACGGTCTCGTCAATCCAATGCTCGGCGAGGTCGGAGACACGGATGCTGCGGGGCATGGTGAGGATGTTGAAGGAAGAACCATAAGCACCACGGGCCTGACGGTTGTTACCGGAAGTGTTCACGTAGTTGGCTTTCACATCGAGTTTGAGCCATTCGGTGAGCTTGTTGCTGGTCACATAGTCAACGCTGAGGCGCTGGATGTTGGAGGTCTTCACCACGGAGTTGGTCTTGTCGTAACCCAGGGTGAGACGGAAAGGATTGTCCTTGTTACCGCCGGCGAGGGTCACGTTGTGGCTCTGGTTGTTACCAGTGCGATAGAACTCCTTCCAAGGATTTTCAGTACCCATGTAAGGGATAGTGGTAGAACCATCCCACCAGTTGGCAACGGGAGCGATGGAACCCATCTGAGGACCCCAGGAACCGGAGGCCTGAGCATCGTAAACACCCAGGGAACCCTGGCCATACTTGTTCTGCAGGGCAGGGAAATAGGCGATAGGAGACCAAGTGAACTTGCCACTGTAGCTGACACCGATCTTCTCGTGACCTCTACCACCCTTCTTGGTGGTGATGAGAATAACACCGTTACCAGCACGGGAACCGTACAGAGCAGCAGCGGTGGGGCCCTTCAGCACGGAAACGCTTTCGATGTCCTCGGGGTTGATGTCGAATGCACCACCCTGGTGGTCCTTGGAACCCCAAAGACCGGCCTGGTCGGCACCGGGCATACCGCCGTTGTCATAAGGAACACCGTCCACTACATATAGGGGCTCGTTGTTGTCGGAGAGTGAGGAGTTACCACGGAGAACCACACGGGTGGATCCGCCGGCGCCGGTAGCAGAATTGTTGATCTGCAGACCTGCAACCTTGCCCTGGAGTGCATCGGTGAGGGTTGCGCCACCACCACGGGTGAGCTCTTCGGCCTTCACATCCTGCACGGCATAACCGAGGGACTTCTTTTCACGGGAGATACCCAGAGCGGTGACAACCACCTCGTCCAGGAGTTCACTGTCTTCGCGGAGGGTTACGTTAACGGGCTGACCGTTGAACACAACTTCCACAGTCTGGTAGCCGATGCAGCTCACCACGAGGGTGGCGCCCTTCGGCACATTGGTAAGCGTAAAGGAACCGTCCACATCGGTCATGGTACCGTTGGTGGTTCCGGCTACAACTACGCCAGCACCTATGACGGGGCCGATGTTGTCATTAACAACACCTTTTGCCGTCTGGTTCTGAGCAGAAGCCACCCAGGACATGGAAGCCAGGATGACCATCAGTAACACTGATTGAAGCTTTTTGAACATATAAAAATTGGTTAATAATGTGGATTAAAATGGTTTAGGTATCTACTCAAAAGCCTGTCCCTCTCTGAAAAGAAAGGAACAGGCCTAATAATCATAGCAAATATGCCAAGCTTTTCACTTGAAAGACTTAGTTAAGTCCGGCAAAAATAGAGTAATTTTAGGGAATCACAAAATTTTTCGGATGATTTTTGGTTTCTTTTTAAATATTTTATTAACCATACCTTTCATTTTCATACAAAAAGGTCTATATTTGTATATAATCAATATGACTATGAACCGTAAATCCCTCCTTCTTACTCTTACCCTGAGCCTCCTTGCTCTGGCAGCTTCGGCCCAGGAAGAAAACAGTTTTGTACACGAGCAGAGCGACGGCTACGAATGGCCCACAGACCCCACCGTCCTGGAAAAACTGGACGCCTGGCAGGACCTCAAGTTTGGCGTTCTGATGCACTGGGGCCTCTACAGCGTCCCGGGCATCGTAGAATCCTGGAGCATCTGCAACGAAGACTGGATTACCCGCCCCGAAGGTTCCACCTACGAAGGCTACAAGCAGTGGTACTGGGGCCTGTCCAAGGAGTTCAACCCCGTGGACTTTAACCCCGAGCAGTGGGCCAAGGTGTTCAAGGACGCCGGCATGAAGTACATGATCTTCACCACCAAGCACCACGACGGCTTCTGCCTGTTTGACTCAGAATACACGGACTTCTCCATTGCCAAGGCAGGTCCCTTTGCCGGCAACCCCAGGGCCGATGCCGCCCGCTACGTCTTTGACGCCTTCCGGGGCGAGGACTTCTGGATTGGCGCCTACTTCTCCAAGCCCGACTGGCACTGTGAGTGGTTCTGGAATCCCTACTACGCCACCCCGCGCCGCGGCATCAACTACAACGTGAAGCAGCACCCGGACTGGTGGCAGAACTATGTGGCTTTCACCCAGAACCAGTTGCGTGAGATTACCGGAGGCCGATACGGCCAGCTGGATATCCTCTGGCTGGACGGCGGCTGGATCACCGGAGACCAGGTGGGCCTTAACGAAGTGCTGGCCGATGCCCGCCGCGTAAGCCCCGGCCTCATCAGCGTAGACCGCACCATCCAGGGCCCCAACGAGAACTACCAGACCCCCGAGCGCAGCATCCCCGAGAAGCAGATTGCCCACCCTTGGGAGTCCTGCATCACCCTTTCCAATGACTGGGGCTGGGTGCCCAACGCACCTTACAAATCGGCCCGTAAAGTCATTGGCATCCTCTCGGAGATTGTGGCCAAGGGCGGCTGCTTCGTGCTGGGCGTAGGTCCTACTCCCACCGGCATCATCGAAGGCCCCGCCGTTGCCATCCTGGAGGTCATCGGAGATTGGATGGGCCGATGCGGAGAAGCCATCTACAATACCCGCATCACCTCCAACTACAACTGCGGTAAGACTTGGTTCAACGCCTCAAAGGACGGCCAGACCCTCTATGCCATCTACGCCCTGGAAGACGGTGAGGAGCTCCCGACCCAGATTACCTGGACCGGCAACCTCCCCAAGGGCGGCAAGGTCACCATCCTCAACAACGGTAAAAAAGTAAAGGCCACCGTCAAGGGTGACCAGGTTACCGTAAAGCTTCCCGCCAAGGGACTCAAGCAGGAGCCTATTGCGCTGAAGTTTGCGCTGTAATACGCTCCACGAACTCTTTTGGAGTCACGCACTCCATTTTTCTGTACCCTTCCCAGTCGGGATGGGTACAGAATTTTTTATCTCCCGTTATGACGACATCACAGGATGTTGCATCTGCAAAAGCCCAGTGGACATCGTCTTCGAAATCTCCGGAAGGATGCCGTAAAGCGCTTTCCACATTGAAGATGTCCACGGAATAAATATTAAGATAATTATTCAAGTGAAAAACAGCTTCCTTAAACCGGGTTTGAGAAAACCCTGGAGTCTTGGAAAGGATATAGGCCGAATCCAGGATACTTTGCGTTGAGATGGCGCCCTCCATTTTTCCAGTACATATGGCATCAAGAATAATGGCAGAAGCCTCAGAATTGGGACGAGGCTCCGATGACAAAATATCAACAAGGACATTCGTGTCCAGAAATGCTTTAATACGTCTTGACATACTTATTCCACAAATACTCAAGTTTAGGATCCTCTGCGAACTCCTCCGGAGTAGGTTCTCTTAATTTATCAACACACCGCAGATTCAAAATCTCCTGTGACACCTTATAGTCCTTAGGCAAATGAGGCCATTCTACGCGGGTTTCCCTGTCCAGGACATCCGCCACGTAAGCATTGAGGGAAGTCCCTCTTCTTTTCGCTTCCCGTTTTATCCTTTCCAGGAGATCTTCCGAAAAGCGGAAAGCAGTTTGTACATTGCGGCTTTTTCTTTCTACCGGATTCATTTGTATAACATTTTCCGCAAATATATAACACTATTTTTGTATTTGCAAGAAGAGACAAAAAAGGGCGGCCCGGATGGGTCGCCCTTGATGTGTTGGTAGAGAAGTGTGATTACTTCACTTCCTTGGCGTAGAACAGGACGCTGTAAGCAGAGTCGTTGTTGCAGGCAGCAGCAGCGGTCTTGTAGTTGGCAGCGTTGTTGGTAGCCTCGGAGTTGGGATATTTCACGCGCTGGGTAACGGTAGGATAACCGTTGTTATCGGCACCATCCTTAGGATAGTAAAGGACAGGGAAGCCGGTACGGCGGATATCCGTCCAAGCCTGGGTGGGCTGGATGATACCAAAGTGAACCCACTTCTGAGTCATAATGGCATTCAGCTTGTCACCGTAAGCATTCCAAACAGCCGTAGCAAACAGGGCAATCTCTGCATCGCTGGGATATTCCTCAGCCTGGAAGTCATTGGCCTGCGTGGTAGCAATGGAAGGAGAAGTGAATACGCTGTTGATGTTGGACTTGTAGTAAGCCTTGATGGACATTTCCATACCCTTCTTGAAGGCAGCCTCGGCATTACCGGTAGCATAGCCCTGCTTGTAGGCTTCGGCCAGGAGGAACCAGGCTTCTGCAGCAGAGATGATAGGGCTAACCATCAGGTTGTTATAGGTGAAGGTCTTACCGTTCAGACGGGCATAGTAACGGGTCTCTTCCGTATTGTGGGCAGAGCCGCTGCGCTCGTTCTGTTCAGCGTCGGTTTCGGTGGTGGCCATACCGTGGTACAGACCATCCTGACCGGGAACATACATAACCTTCAGACGAGGGTCATCAACACCAGTCACCTGCATAGCATCAATCATCTTCTGGTTGGCAGTGTTATTGATGTCCTTGTAGCCATCGCGGAAGTTTTCGTTGTAACGGAAACCATCTCTGTCGGACTTAACCTCGATGCTATTGTCAAGATCGGTCACCAGGAGGCGGGAAGCAGCCGTAGCAACGGCGCTCTTGCCTTCGTTGGTGAGAGAGCCCTGAGCGGCAACGTGGACACCCAGACGGAGCATCAGGGTGTTGCAGTAACGGAGCCACTTGTCAAGGTCACCACCATTGATGAAGTCCTGCTTGGTGAGCTTAGCCTGGGTAGTAGCACTGATGGTGCCGCTCAGGCTGTTGATATCGGTGTAAAGCTCATTCAGGCGCTTAAGGGCATAGGAATAAACCTCTGCACCGGTATCATAAGCAGCATAAGAAGCGGCCACATCACCGGTTACACCCAGATAGCAAGCCTTAGAGAACGGGATGTCACCCCAAATGTCTACCAGCTGGGTAGCGTGATCCAGCATAAAGACTTCGGCCAGGTCAACGAAGATCTTGTCTTCGATGGCGCCGTTCTCCTGTTCGTAGATACTCTCGAGCACACGGAAGTTGCGGAGGATATCGTAGAAGTTGTTCCAACGGTCGTTGGCATAACCGTCGTTGATGTAGTAGACAGTACCGCTGTTGTTCGAGAAACCAATGGTCTGAGCAAGTTTGCCAAAGTAGTTATCCCAGGTGTACATTCTCCAATAGCTGTTGAATGTATTCTGGTTACCGGCAATGAAGGTGCCTGTCATCAATTTATCGCAGGTTGCCGTGCTGGTCTTGGACGGATCCGGATACAGCTCTTCAAAGAGCTTGTTGGCGCAGGAAGACAGCATGGATACGGCAGCAACAACTGCTAAGATAGAAGCAAATATCTTTTTCATTGTCTTATCCATTTTTAGAAGTTGGCACGGAGAGAGATACCGAAGGTACGGGAGGTAGAAGTGGAACCGCCGATGCAAACCTGGTTGGCCCAGTTGGTACCGTCAGTAGCTTCTGCGTCGAAGATAGGCAGGTTCTTGTATACGAAGAACGGGTTACGTGCAAAGGCGGAGATCTTCAGGTTGTTGCACTTGAACTTGCGGGTGAAGCTCTCGGGAACAGCATAAGTGAGGGTGATCTCACGGCACTTCAGATAGGTGTTCTTGAAGATGGAGCCGCTGTAGAAACGGGAACCGCCGGTACCCCAGCCGTACTGTTTCTCCAGAGCCATTTCCTGGCTAACAATCTGGGTATTGGCCTTGCCGTCTTCGGTGACACCGGGAAGGATCACACCGTCGTGACGGACAGCCTCGCCGTTAGGGCCAACCTTGCCGCTGAAGGCAACAGCCTTGCCGTCGCCGTCCAGATAGTAGGACAGACCGCCGAGGGCTTCGTTACGATTGGGCAGGGACTCTACGATAGCACCCGTGTGCATATAGTACTGGTAAGGCATATTGAACACATCGCCACCAATCTGGAAGCTAAAGTTGGCATCCAGGGTCACGCGCTTGTAACCTACGGAGAAGGCGAAGCCGCCCACGAGGTCGGGCATTGCGTTACCTACCTTCACAGGGTCATTGCTACGGGCATAGTAACCATTGGCCATAACAATCTTGTTGCCCTTGTCGTCGTACTTATAGTCGAAGGAATAGATGTCACCCATCTTCTCTCCAGGGAAGGAATAGAGATAGACAGCACCGTTATCCCAACGAGCGTGCTCCAGACGGTCGATACCGTCGGCCAGCTTGACAATCTTGTTGGCGTTCCAAGAGAGGTTACCGCTGAGGTCAACTCTCCAGTCACGGTTCTCAACGATGGTACCATAGGCAGCCATTTCAAAACCCTGGTTGGTGAGCTCACCCACGTTCATAAGGATGGAGCTACCACCGGCGGAGCGGGCCATAGTGGTCTGCAGGATCTGGTCCTTGATGCGCTTGTGATAGTAAGTGAGTTCAATACCCAGACGGTTATTGAAGAACTTGTTATCCAAACCAACTTCGAATTCGTAAGTGGTCTCAGGACGGATGGCGTCGTTGCCCAGAGCAGCACCCAGCTGGTTATAAACATAACCGGAAGCAGAGGACTGGCTGTAAGCAACAGCAGCGCGGTACACCTCGGGGGCGAGACCTACGACACCGTAGGAAACACGGAACTTACCATAATCGTACCAGGTGGGACGGTTGGGGATCAGTTCGGAATAGATGAGGGATCCGTTTACGGAAGGATACCAGAAGGAGTTCTTGCCGGGAGCAAGGGTGGAAGTCTTTTCATTGCGGATGGTACCTTCAATGAAGAGGAAGTTGTCATAAGAGAAGTCTGCGGTAGCATACACGGCCTGCTTGAGGAGGTCGGAGGTGGAGCCGCTGGAGTTTCTGGTGTCGGCGCTGGCGTTCAGGTCGAACCAGTTTTCAACGGTGAGACCGCCTTTGGTACCAACGCTGGTGATGAGCTTCTTCTCACGACGTGCAGAGTAACCCAGGTTGAGGTCAATACCAAACTTGCCAAAGTCTTTCTGCCAGTTGAGGAGGGCGTCGCCATAGACAGTCTGATATTTTCTCTTGGTAACACCGTAGTAACCGCCGTAGCCGCTAAATACGGAAGCGGCCTCCTGATGTTCCTTCAGCTCGACTTCCTGACCGGTCCAGTCAGTAGCGATGCTACCTCTGAGGGTAAGGCCGGGGATAATCTGCCAGCTGGGAGATACGCTGCCGATGAAGCGCTGATTGTCTTCATACTGCTCACGACCCAGGATGTTCCAGAAGTACTCGTCCACAAGGGCAGAGACACCCAGAGGATACTCAAAGCCTTCGCTCGGATTCTCGTGATTGCTGCTGGTGTAAACGCGGTTCTTGTAACCGGCGCTGGTCACCGTGTGAGTACGATAGTAAGCCAAGTCTTCGAAGGAACCTACCATACCGGAGAAGTTGGTCACCAGACGGCTGATACGGTAAGGACGGTTCTTGATATACTCATTCAGATAACTCAGGGAGTAGTTCAACGTCAGGTTCTTGGCGATGTTCTGGCTACCTGCGAGTTGGAAGTTGTGCTTGTCCAGACGGGAATTGTACTGGTTGGGCAGGTTATCCATAAAGGTGTAGGAGAAACGGGTGCTGCCGTGCTCGGTACCGGCAGTTACAGCAATGTTGTACTGCTGGGTGAAGCCCGTACGGAAGATGTTCTTATACGGGTTGGAGGTGATGGCGTTGTAAGCCATATAACCGGACGGGGTGTAAATCTGACGGCCGTCATATTCGGGTCCGTAGTAGTAGTAACCGCCGCCGTCAGCAGCCATACCATAGAAGGAAACGGCAGGATTGCCGTTACGATCCTTGTAGGTGGTGGTGAAACCAAAGGTAGGAGAAGTGGGGTCGTTATCTACATCGTAGTAGCTCCAGTACTGATAAGCGTCACCAGGGCCGAAGATGGTCTGCATCTTGGGCATATAGGCAACCTCGTCAAAGTATACGGAAGCGTTGAAGTCTACGTGGACACCGGAGTTCTTCTTACCCTTCTTCATAGTGATGAGAACAACACCGTTAGCACCTTCGGAACCGTACAGGGAGGTTGCAGAAGCGCCCTTCAGGATAGAGAGGTTCTCGATATCCTCAACGTTGATATCGGCCAGACCGTTGGTTTCCATACGCTGCTGATCCCAGTAACCGTTGTTGTTAACATCTCCGTTGCGGATAGGAACACCGTCAACAATGATGAGCGGCTGGTTGGTACCAGTAATGGTGGAGATACCACGAACCTGGATGGAAATAGCACCCGTAGCACCACCAGGGGCGGTCTGGATGCGGACACCAGCGGCCTTACCGTAGAGGGCAGTACCCAGGGAAGGGGCCACGGTGGCGTTCAGGCTCTCAGCGGAGACGGAGGAAACAGCGTAACCGACCTTCTTCTCATCCTTGCGGATACCGAGGGCGGTAACGATGGTTCCTTCCAGCATTTCTGCGTCTTCTTCAAGAACCACGTTCACGGCGCCGCCATTCCAAGTAATGGTCTGGCCGGCATAACCGATGCAGGAAACCTCCAGCTTGTCGCCCTGATGGACGCCCGGGAGGGTGAAGGAACCGTCAATGTCCGTAATGGCACCATTGTGGGTTCCAGCTACCTGCACAGCTGCTCCGATGATAGCCTCACCGGCAGCATCTTTCACAGTACCTTTGACAGTGCTCTGGGCATAGGCGGTAAAGCCCATTGCCACAAAAGCCAATGTCATGGCTACTCTTAAAAAGAGATTTTTCATGTGCGTTTGGTTTTAAGTTAATAATAAATATTGGTTAGGGTTTAGTAATTTTGTAAAAAATTGTCTTATTTATTAAAAAATACTTGCGTATCCTGTAAGAAATATATACATTTGCAAAAAACATATATATGGAGTCTATGGCAATTCCCAAAAGGAAACTGATTGACATTAAGCCCGGAGTATTTGAAGCTCTTACAGTAAAAGCTAAAGGGAAAAGCATGTCCTTAAAAAGCTACATAGAACACTTATTGGAGGAGGATGTAAAGGAAAGACCGCACCCCGTGGTCCAAGGCGTGAGCGATAACCGTATTCTCAAACTAATTGGCTCCGCCAAATCCGTGGGCAATAATGCAGATGACATCAGGGACGAGAGGTTGCAATACATTCTATCAAAATGATTAAACGGGTTTTCTTTGATACCAACCTCTTGTTGGATTTACTGGATGAAAGGCCTGGTTTTGAAACAGTTGCTCAGATTCTTCAGTTACATTCCGACGAAAGAATCCACATATGTGTGTCTGTTCTTTCTCTGGCAAACATTGCCTATGTTCTTAGAAAAAGGGAATCGGCCTATACCATCCCCACATTAAAGCAAATAGCAGTGCTATTGGATGTTCTTCCCATTGATGCCGAACAGTTTGATAGAGCACTTATGCTGGATGGACCTGATTTCGAGGACCTTCTTCAAGCCTCCTGTGCAATAACAAATGGCTGCGAATGCATTGTCACGCGGAATGTTAAAGACTTTAAGATAAAACCTGGCCTGAAGGAATCTCAGGCACTTCCACCCGTTTATTCCCCTCCGGAGTTTTTAGAATTGTACCACAGCTAGCAAAAGAATCGTATTCATATAAGGACACTTATATATTACGATTCTATGATGCAACCATCCTTTTTCAATTACGCACAGGCAATCTACAATAAGCGCTATGATGCCGAGGAGATTGCTTACCACACCTGGTATAACGGCACTAAGATGCTGGGGATGTTCCAGGTCTTCTGTCAAGAGACTCTCCATCGAGCCGGCGTCACCCCGGGAGAGATTGATGAGTCTCTCCTCTTCAGCTACCGCCGGTTCTGTCTGGAAGAAAAAGGCAACAGCTTAGTTACTGTAAACCGGAAACTCGCCCCCATCTGCCAAGTCCTCAAAGTGGCGCAGGCCGAAGGGCTTTATTCCCCTTTGTCGGCAGAATCCCTCAAATCTGCTTTCTGTCAACGGACTCCCCGCCGTTATGGCCCAGAGGCCAGTCGTTTTCAGAAAGAGGGGGGTGAAGCAGTACGGTATCTGTCCGACGCCCAACTCAAGAGTTTAGTATCCTATTATAATTCTTTGAAAGACTCTTATGTCCGCGATTCGCTGGATTTATTCTTTTTCTCTTTTCACGCCTGCGGACTCCGAGTGTCAGATATCGTAACACTGGAGTGGTCTCACATACTGTTGGATCATTGCCGGCTCAGAAAGGTGATGGTCAAATCAAAAAAGCGGCTAGAGATTCCCCTGTCCGAGGCGGCAATCCAGATTCTTCGCCGATGGAAAGAGCGGCAGCCGGAGGGTCGCTTTGTCTTCGGCCTTCTGCCAGATGATATGAATTTGGAGGCGGATGCGGAGATGGCACGCGCCATCGATAATGTCAACCGGACAGTGGGCCGAAGGTTAAATGCCGTCGGGCGCCATCTGGGGCTTCCTTTCCCGCTGGGAATGCACGTGGCGAGGCACAGTTTTGCCGTCAAGGCTCTCAATTCGGCCCGGGTAGACGTTCATTTGATCAGTCACTTATTAGGACATTCTTCTGTACTGGTAACGGAGAAAGTTTATGCTAAGTTATTGTTACCCACGCTTTCAAAAGAATTAAATGAAAAGCTTTCTTTTTTAGAATATGGGATAGAAAAATGATAAAAAGAAGAAAAATTGTTGCCGTTTCAAAATAAATACCTATATTTGTATTAATAAACCCACGCCGGAAAATCAATATTTTTAAAAATAGTATCTTATTTTTTAATAAATAAGACATTTTTGCAAAAATACTAAACCCTAACCAAATATTATTATTAACTTAAAACCAAACGCACATGAAAAATCTCTTTTTAAGAGTGACCATGACATTGGCTTTTGTGGCAATGGGCTTTACTGCCTTTGCCCAGAGCACTGTCAAAGGTACTGTGAAAGATGCTGCCGGTGAGGCTATCATTGGAGCAGCTGTGCAGGTAGCTGGAACCCACAATGGCGCCATTACGGACCTTGACGGTTCCTTCACCCTCCCCGGCGTCCATCAGGGCGACAAGCTGGAGGTTTCCTGCATCGGTTATGCCGGCCAGACCATTACTTGGAATGGCGGCGCCGTGAACGTGGTTCTGGATGAAGACGCAGAAATGCTGGAAGGAACCATCGTGACCGCCCTCGGTATCCGCAAGGACGAGAAGCGAGTCGGCTATGCTGTGAGCTCTGTTTCTGCAGAGACTCTGAACGCTACGGCTTCCCCTTCCCTGGGCTCTGCCCTCTATGGTAAGGCTGCCGGCGTCAGCATCAAGACCGCCCCTGGTGGTGCTACGGGTGCCATCTCCATCAACGTTCGTGGTATTTCTTCCATTACCGGTACCAGCCAGCCGCTCATCATCGTGGATGGCGTGCCCGTACGTAACGGCGATGCCAACAACTCCGACTACTGGAGCGACCAGCGCGTCAACTCCAACGGTTTGACCGACATCAACGTGGAGGATATTGAGAACCTCACCATCCTGAAGGGCGCTTCCGCAACTTCCCTGTACGGTTCCGAAGGTGCTAACGGTGTTGTCCTCATCACCATGAAACAGGGTAAGAAGAACAGCGGTATCCACGTTGACTTCAACGCCTCCGTCCAGGCCGACCAGGTTGCTTACATGCCCACCTATCAGACCACTTTCGGCCCTGGTTATCCTTATGCTTTCTGGTATCTGGGTCTGAATGAGGATCCTACCGACCCCAACTATGGTTTCTTGAAGAACCCGCGCACGGATCGTGATGGCAAACAGACCTATGGCCCTCAGAACACCTATTACTACTTCGGTCCCAAGTACAATGGTCGCGAAGTTTATACTCCTACGGGTTATCGCCCTTACAGCGCCCTCACATCCAACCCTTGGAGCGAGGTTTTCCGCACGGGTATCACCCAGCAGTATAACGTGGCCGTCCAGCAAGGTGGTGAGCACGGACATTTCCGTTTCTCCTACACCTTCATGGACAACCGTCCCAACCAGTACAATTCCCATCTTGGCAAGCACAACTTCCAGGTTTCCGGCAGCCAGGACATCACCTCCAACGGTGCTGTTAAGCTGGGCTACTCCGTGAACTATATGCTCCAGAGCGTTAAGAACCGTCCTTATCGTACTTCCCGTCTGGTTACCAACTATGGCGGTATGTTCGGCTCCTTCGACCCGGTGGGTGTATATCGTGAGCGCACCGTAACCGCAGCCGGTTACCAGAACCGGGTTTATACCAGCAATACTCATGAGAATCCGGCCGAAGGCTGGGAGTACAACCCGGCAGTCAGCGCTCTTATCGGCGAGTATTACTGGAACATTCTGGGTAAGGAACAGCTGGAAAGCAACAACCGTCTCATCGCCAGCGTGACTCCTTCCTGGCAGATTGTCAAGGGTCTCACCCTAAAGGGTAGCATTGCAACTGACTATACCACCCAGAAGCAGGAGAACAAGGATTACGCAGGAACCAACTCTATTCTTGCCGGTAGCTACCAGGGCGGTTATACGCTCCAGCACCGTCATTACACCACTATCTATGGCGACGCCCTCCTGAACTGGGATTACAATATCACGAATGACATCAACGTGAATGCCAACATTGGTTATTCTGCCCGTCGTGAAATGTATACAGCTACTTCCAGTTCCACCCGTGGTGGTCTCACTGTGGAGAACTGGTTCAACCTGGCTGCTTCCGCCGAGCGCGGCAACACCGGTATGGGTTATTCTGACTTCTTGAAACAGGCCGTCTTCGGCACTGTGGCTTTCTCTTATAAAGATTGGGCTTATTTGGAAGGAACACTCCGTAACGAGAAAACGTCTACCCTCCGCAACCAGAGCTACTGGTATCCTTCCGTGAACGCTTCCATCATCCTGAGCGAACTTATTCCTATGCCTAAGTGGGTAGATTATGGTAAGTTCCGCGTATCCTATGGTGAGGTGGGTAATGCTCCCGCCATTTACAAGGCCCCTGTTGCTTATAATCAAGCCACCGCTTCCGGTTATGTTTATAACCAGCTTGGCATGAGCATCGGTAACGATGGTATTCGTCCCGAGCGTACCAAGGAATGGGAGTTGGGTCTGGAAGGTAAGTTCCTGAACAACCGTGCCGGCTTCGAGCTCTCCTGGTACAACAAGCGTATTGTAGATCAGATTCTGGAAACCACCGTTCCTGCCTCCTCCGGTGTTACTTCTATGCTTATGAACATTGGTGTTCTGCAGAACCGTGGTCTTGAATTTGCTGCCTACGGAACCCCTGTAGAGACGCGCGATTGGAGACTGGATATCAGCGGTAATATCGCCTGGAACAAGAATAAGGTGCTTAAGCTTGCTGACGGTGTTGACCGCCTGCAGCACGCCCGTTGGGACAATGGTGCCGCTTATCTGTATTCCTTCCCCGGCGAGACTATGGGCGACATCTATGCATTCGCTCCCGTAGAGGATAAGAATGGCAACTATGTCGTAGATGAAGATGGTTTCTATAAGGTAACCGATGAACCCGTCAAGGTGGGTAACGCTATGGCCGACCTTACCGGTGGTTTTGCCTTTGCCCTTAGCTACAAGCGTTGGACCCTGGATATGAACTTCAACTTCCAGATTGGCGGAACTGTATTCAACATGCCTTATCAGTATATGATGGGCCTGGGTACCCTGTCCGATTCCATGCCCTATCGTGATGTTGAGCACGGTGGTATAGCTTATTATACCAACGAAAATGGTAAGAATGTTCCCTACTCGGGTGATATGAGCGCTGTTCAGGTGAAGCTTCCCAACGGCGACATGTCCACCATCCACTATGATGGTCGCATTCTGCCCGGTGTTAAGGAGAATGGTGAAGCCAATGATAACATCATCAGCCAGGAGCTCTTCCTTGAGGAAACTTATGGTTGGGGTGTCGGTGGTTACCTCTTCTATTCTCACGCCATGTTCGATAACACTTATCTGAAATGCCGTGAGATTACTCTCACTTATTCCGTTCCGGATTCCCTGCTTCGCAAGTTCAAGTGCAATAATCTGCGTATCTCCGCGTTCGCCCGTAACCCGTTCTACATCTACAAGAATCTCCCGATTTTCGATGCCGAGGCTACTGACGGTACTTCCTGGACTTCTCAGGTCTGCATTGGCGGTTCTACCTCCACCACCAGAACTTACGGTCTTTCTCTGCGCGTCAACTTCTAATCTGACATGACCATGAAAAAGATATATTTCATTTTTATTACCCTCATCGCTCTGACCGCCCTGTCCTCTTGCAACAAGAAGGATTTCGACGACAAGTATAACGATCCGTCAAAGTCGACGTCAGTAACGCCTGATAAGATGATGACCGGTGCCTTTATGGCTGGTCGAGACTATACCTTCAACGCATACTGGCGTATGTACACTTGGGACAATTATATGGGCAAACTGGCTCAGACTATTGGCTTCGGTGTGCAGAGCGGTACTATGTATTTCGTCAATGACGGTTACGCCAGTGACCGTTGGGGAAACTTCTATAAACTGCTTACGCAGTATCGTGTAGCGCAGAAAACATGGGAAGCCGAGGATGAAAACCTCCAGAAGGTAGACCGCATTTTCGTAGCTCTTACCGAGGTGTTCCTCTATGACCATCTCTCTCAGATCGTTGATATTTGGGGCCCCGTTCCTTTCACGAAGGCTGGTTTCCTGGGATTGACAAGTGATATGGCCGATGCCTATGCCCCTTATGATTCCGATGTGGATCTGTATAAGATGATGCTTACCAAACTGGATGCACTTTATACAGAAATTACCAGCATCAAGGAGAACCAGCCTGAAGTGCTTACTGTTCTCAAGAGACAGGATTTCTTCAATGGCGGTGACCTGGACAAGTGGCTGGCTTACACAAACGCCCTTCGTCTCCGTTTGGGTGTCCACGTGGCGGCACAGGGCTCTCTCACCACTGAAGGAAGAGCTGCCGTCGCATCGGCTGCCACCCGTGTTCTTCCTACTGATTGGGCTAGCTCCATCAAGGTTATTTCCGACTTTGACGGCTTTAACTATTGGGAAAATTTCCGCGATGGTTATAAGGATATCAACGCTACCGCCAACCAGAAGATGATTGACGCTATGCAGATTACCGGGGAGAACGACCCTCGTCTCCCTGTCATCTACTTCCCTAACGCTGCCGGTGGTTACTTTGGCGAGTACATTACCGAAACTACCGAAGAGCAGAACGAGCACAATACTTACAACGAGTATAAGGATCGTTACTATGCCCGTCTGAACGGTGCTACCTTTACGTACAACAACCTGCTTCAGAGTCCCGTGTTTTCTGCGGCCGAAGCATACTTCCTTCTTGCTGAAGCTTATCAGCAGGGTTATGCTACCGGTAATGCAAAGAACGCTTTCATTAAAGGTGTTGTAGCTTCTACCGAGCAGTATTTCAACCAGAATGTAAACTCCGACCAGAGTAAGGGGTCCAACAGCGAGTACTTTAAGAAGTTCACCGCTGCTGATATTCCTTCGACTGCAGAGGTTGAGGCTTATGCTGCCAAGGTATGGGACAAGTACACGGACAAGATGGAAGCAATCATGACGCAGAAGTGGCTTCACTTTGGCATCATGCAGCCTTCGCAGGCATGGACCGACATCCGTCGAACCGGCTATCCCAAGCTCAGCTATCCTGAGGATAAGGGTGCCAGCGTAATTGTTTCCAACATCGCTCAGCGTGTGAAGTATCCCAACAGCGAGGTGACCAACAACAAGGCCAATTACGAGGCCAACACCGCCAACTTCAAGGACGACTACTACACTGTCCTCTTCTGGGCAAAGGAAGTTAAATAATTAGCTTTTGTCATCAATTAGGGCGACCCTCACCGGGCCGCCCTTTTTTGTCTCTTCTTGCAAATACAAAAATAGTGTTATATATTTGCGGAAAATGTTATACAAATGAATCCGGTAGAAAGAAAAAGCCGCATTGTACAAACTGCTTTCCGCTTTTCGGAAGATCTCCTGGAAAGGATAAAACGGGAAGCGAAAAGAAGAGGGACTTCCCTCAATGCTTACGTGGCGGATGTCCTGGACAGGGA
>JAEEGG010008925.1_pt1 | contig 22608 bp, 21 predicted proteins | sample 9134161 | NCBI WGS metagenome assembly JAEEGG01 (sample SAMN16246543, study PRJNA631951) | gut metagenome | biome: gut microbiome; feature: rumen; material: CR-attached | host: Bos | place: Iran: Karaj | collected 2018-10
CAGCAATAGATGAAAAACAGGGTGAATTCCTTGTTTTCTTCTATATATTTTATTATTTGACATGATTTAAACGGCAATCAATTCATCTTTTACACTGTTTTTGAAGCTAGAATTGCCTTATTCCGCACTTCTGCGCCATCAGCAGGATTTGTTTAACAAAAATAATTTATTTGTCAATTTAAGACATTCTTGCCATTTGCCTCATATTATTATAATCTAGCCTAAAGGGGGAGCAAAAATGATTGGAGACAACATAAGAATCGCCAGATTGGCTCACGGTCTTTCACTTCAGGATCTGTCCGAGAGGCTCACCGCATCCGGATATCCGACGACAAAAGCAACCTTGTCGAATTATGAGACCGGCAAATACTCTCCGAATGAGGATGTCCTGAAGGCAATAGCCGGCCAGCTCTTCACTCCCCTGGAGTTCTTCAAGAGAGATCCGATCATAAAGAGCAACATACAGTTCTTCAGGGAACCCTTCATCACTGACAGAAAGAGGCCTTACCTTGAGGCTTATATCAGCGCTGAACTTGACAGGTTCAAGTATTGGGAATCTCTTCTGGATATAGATGTCAATTGGCGGCCCGGGACTCCGAAGCATTATTCTCCCAGTGACATTGAAACCCTTGCAGAGGAATTCCGTGAGAAGTACGGTGCCGGGACAAATGCGATAGCAAGTGTTTGTGCCCTTTTGGAGAACCAGGGCTGGCATCTGTTCGCGCTTCCTGATTTCAGCGAGGCAAGCATGAATATCACCGGATATGACAAGGCCACAGGCATGCCGTTCATCCTTTACAGAACATTCGGACATCAGGATGACATGAGGCTCGCCCTGCTCCGGAGTGTGGGACTGTCTATGATTAAAGGACAGAACCAGAAGGAGATCGATGCCTTGACCGCCCGCTTCGCACGGGCGGTGCTGCTCCCGCAGAAGCAGTGCATCTCGACATTCGGTAAAAAACGCACACGCATCGCGAGAAGCGAGCTGGCAACGGGTAAAAGGCTGTTCGGCCTGGGAAAAGGCTCAATAATGCGCAGGATGCTTGAGCTGGGCATCATTGAGGAGTCCCTGTACAACGAATTCAACGCATATGTGTTCGAGCACTTCGACTCAACCCGGGCAAACGGAATCCTGGATGAGAGCACTTTCTACGAAGTGCCTACCACATGGGAGATGCGCGCTGTCAGGGCTGAGACAGAAGGGCTTGTAAGCAGCGTCAGCATGAAGCAGTACTTCGGACCTCAGCCGTAAATGATCAGCGCTATGATATCCAAAGGCTCATCATTCGGGTTGTTGATCCCGTGACCAGTGCCGCTTTGAGTGAAGGTGACATCTCCTGCCTCGATCGGTACAATTGTGCCGTTGTCGTTGTACTCGGCTTTTCCGGAAAGCACATAGTAGATCTCGGTATCGCCCTCATGGACGTGATAGCCAATCCCTGAGTGCGGCGCAACCGTGGTGTGTGCGAACACCCTTCCCTTTCCGTTGAGTTCCTCGATTGTGTTTGTGAGGCTCCTGACAGTGATATAGCCGTCAGCTCCGAACTTATGCTCCGCCTTCTCGACATGCTTCTCGTTTGACTTTCTTACCATTCCGAACTCCTCAGACAGGGACCTTGACGACGATCTTCTTCAAAAATGCGGGGCTTCCTGCAGCGCATCTGGGTTTGTGGGCATCTTCCGGAGCCAGGACAATGAAATCTCCTGCATTGAGGAAGACCTTTCCGCAATCGGCAGGCTCATCATAGAACTCAATGTCATCGGCCTCATTATATGGGACGGCCACTTTTCCCAGCTCGCGTCTGTCACAGACCCCGACAAGCTCCTTTCCACTTACCACATACTGGACGTCAAAGTACTTCTCATGTGTCTCGAACCTGTTCGCATCCCATGCGAATGAGGTGTACTCCTGGACGCTGGCCCTGACACCCTCGCCCAACTCGATCCATCCGACAGGAAGACCGGCCAGATCCTTTCTCTTCAGGAAATCAAAAGCGACCTTGAACTTCTTGGCCGTAAGGTCGTACTTATACTCTAATCCGTTTCTTGTACTGAACATTTCAACCACCTAAAAAAACGACTGCGACATGATGTCACAGTCGGTAGAAAGCATCCGCTGAATAATCAGCTGAACTCCTTGAGACCCTCAATGGCGTAGAGTCTGACAGGGCATGAATCAAGACCCTTGATATACATCGGGGCAAAGCTCACGAAGAACGTGTCTGTCTTGAGCTGATCAAGGTTCTTTACCACCTCAAGGAATGTGATGTTCTCTGCCATGCAGATGTCGTGGAACGGCTTTACATCCTCGTTGCAGTTCTCGATTGAGACACCGTCACCGAATGCGACGCACTTGACCTTGTGGTCGACCATCCACTGTGCTGTCTCACCGTTGACAAGAAGTCTCTTGTCCTTTGGTCCGTTTGTCTCCGGTGTGAACGGAGGAAGCTTGTAGATTGAGTCCAGGATCACGACATCACCGGGCTTGACCCTGTTTCCGATTGCCTTCTCAAGGTCAGCTGCGCTGATGTGTGACAGCGGTGCAAGGTCCTTGAACTCATAGCAGATTCCCCTTCCCATGAAGGATGTCAGCGGAAGGTCAGCGACGCTTGCGCCATCCTCGAAATGGTGATACGGGCACTCACAGTGTGTTCCGAGATGTGTCATGATGTCGACATTTGTGTGGAAATCTGGGATTGCTCCGCCTGTGTTGAATCTGTCCAGCTTGCAACGTCTTGTCTCAGTTGCCGGATCAATATACTTTGTGAGGTCAATTACCCTCAGTCCGTTAAGCTCATATACTGTCTGCATTTTGTGACTCCTTTTTATTGATAGTCAGGCCATTTAATCTGACTGGATTGGCTGGCAATGTCTTGCAACCGCTTTCAGTCTTTACTGAAACAGTATGTCATGGTTTTACTGAAAGCGCAAGCACTTTTTACGTTGAGGCACGTTCCACTACTTCGGAACCTATGCTCATCTTGTGGTTGACTCTCTCCCCTTTGAGGACCTCAAGAAGGTTTCTGACTGCAATCAGACTTGTGTCATAGAGCATGTTGTCTATGCTGGTCAATGCAGGATTGCTCAGCTGGGCATATCTGGAGTTGTTCATGCCAACAACCGCCACTTCCTCGGGGACCCTTACACCCATCTCATACAGGACATGAAGTCCGGCAAGCGCGATATAGTCCTCTGAATAGATTATGGCATCCGTATCAGGCTTCTCCCTCATGACGCGACGTGTTGTCTCCTCATAGTCTGAGACCTCATTGCTGGTCACCTCGATGATATCCGAGCTTCCGTTATCCACGTAGAGCTTTATGCCGTCCCTGAAGCCGTTAACCTTCTCCTGGTTGCTGGGTGTCATCTTATTTGTGACGAACACGTAGTTCTTGTGCCCCTTGAGTGCCAGAAGCTGAACGCTCTTCAGAACTCCTCCGTGCTCATCGGATGTGACGCCGTAGATGTTCTGTCCGTCAAGATAGCCGTTACAGATTGCAACCGGTGTGTTAGGCAAATAGACCATTATGGCGTTCTGGACAGTGACGTTCTGGAACACGGAGCCCATCAGGACTACTGCCTCCACCTTTCTCTGGCTCAGAAGATGGATGTACTTTGCCTGCTGCTCAGGATCTGTTCCGGTGTTATAGATAAGGCATGAATATCCGTTCTTGGAGAACTCGTGCTCGACATAGTAGACACCTTCCGTGTGGTGGGTTGTCCTTACGTCCGCTATTAGGATTCCCGCCATCTTGGTGCTCTGTGTTGCAAGACTTCTTGCAGAATCATTCTTGATGTAGTTGCTCTCGGAGATCACCTTCAGGACCTTGGCCCTGGTCTCCTTGTTCACGTACGGATAGTTGTTGATGACCCTTGAAACCGTCGATGCTGAAACACCAGCTTTCTCTGCTATGTCATAAATAGTGGAATCCTGTGTCATTCTGCCATTCCCCCCTGATAAACATTTCAACTATCTCTGCAAGCGGATGCATGTCATGTTTCAATTATCGCTCACACTTGTTTTTTTGACAAGAGGAACTGGAACTGTCTGTATTAAAATTCAGACTTTAAGACGCTTCAGAAGGTTCTCCGCGGCCTTTACGGATATCTCCGCTCGCTTGGAGATCTCCTCCGCGGAGCACTGGATGACATCATCAAGGGTCGTGAAGGCATTCATGATCTTCTCGCTGTACGCCTTACCTATTCCAGGGACGCTCTGAAGGAGGTGGAAGCTTGCCTCCTTGCTGCGCATGGCCTGGTTGGCGCCGGTCGCAAAGCGGTGGCACTCGTCACGTACCGCAATCAGGACCCTCAGGCCCTCGTTGGAATGATCAAGTCTCAGATCAGGTCGGTCATCGTCAAAGACAATCGTCTCATAGCGCTTTGCAAGGCCAACTACAGGAACATCCGCAAGACCCAGGTCATCAAGGACCTCGCGGGCCACATTGACCTGTCCCTTGCCTCCGTCAATCATCAGAAGCCCCGGTTTCTGCAGGTTCTCATTGATCACCCTGCTGTAACGGCGGTAGACAGCCTCACGGATTGCTCCGAAGTCATCAATAGCCCCATTGAGTGATTTTATGTTGAATCTGCGATAACCTGCTGGATTTGGGTTACCGTTTACAAATGAGATAAGGCTGGCAACAGTATACTTTCCATTGAGCTGGGCAATATCGAAGCCCTCGATGAGCTCGGGCGGCTCCTCAAGGCCGCAGATATCGCGCAGGATCTCCAGGGCCTGTGTGTTGTCCTTGCTCTTCAGGCGCTTCTCGACATCCCTTGAGGCGTTCTCAGCTGCCATGCGGAGGATGCGGAAGTCTCTTCCCTCCCTGGGGACAAAGATGCTGACCTCTTTCTTCAGGAACTCGTTGAAGTACTTTGAGATCAGGTCCACATCAATCTCATGTGAGACATATATCTCGGACGGAATCTGCCTTCCGTCCTCATAGTACTGGGTCAGGAAGTTGAGAAGCGTCTCAGACTCATCCCCGAAGGTCTGTGCACGGTAAAGCGCGCGGCCTATGAGCTTTCCGTCACGGAACTGCATCAGGGCAACGGTGCACAGCGGGCTTCTCATCTCGATTGCGGCATAGTCGCGGCTCTCAGTGTTGGAGTAGTCCTCCACCATCTGGGCCTTTGCCACGCTCTGCACGGCAAGAAGCAGGTCCCTCTTCCGGGCCGCGACCTCATACTGCATCTCCTTAGACGCGGCGGTCATCTCATCCCTGAGCTGCTTCTCTAAATCATCATTCTTGCCGGACAGGAAGCCCCGGATGCGGTCAATGCTCTTTCCGTATTCCTCCTTTGTCACCTTTCCGCAGCACGGGGCAGAGCAGCGGCCGATGTGGTAGTACAGGCAGGGCTGCTTGCGTGATCTGAGCGGTGTTGAGCATTTGCGCAGGGAGAAAAGCCTGTCGATCAGGTCCATGTACTGGTTGATCTTCTGGGCCTCGGGATAAGGGCCGAAGTACTCGGAGCCGTCCTTGAGGATACGCCTTGTGGTGAAGACCTTGGGGAAATCCTCCTTGGTGATCCGGATCATCGGATAGCTCTTTCCGTCCTTGAGCAGGATGTTGTAGTGCGGGTTGTACTTCTTGATGAGGTTGTTCTCAAGTATCAGGGCCTCGTAGTCGTTTCCGGTTATCACGTGGTCAATATCCCGGATCTTCTCCACCAGGGCCTGTGTCTTACGGTCCCTGTTGGGCAGGAAATACTGGCTGACCCTCTTACGGAGGCTCTTTGCCTTGCCGACGTAGATGACAGTGCCTTTGCCGTCCTTCATAAGGTAGCAGCCCGGATTAAGCGGAAGCGCATGAGCCTTTGCCTTCGCCTTCTCGAAGTTCTCACGCCTTTCCTTGAGCTCGTTCTCTGTAAGCTGCTTGTCGACCTGATAGCTCAGACCGACCTCAAATGCATTCTCGTCCACGAACTTGATTCTACTGCACTTGAGGAAAAAATAGTAGTGAATTAAGATTCAGCCATGGACATTGATGCCTTCATCCAGGATATCCCTTATCTCTCATTCCAGCAGCGCAGGATGCTTAAGGAGCAGGCCCAGGACCTTGCACTCTGGCAGATTCCGGGAAAGAGCATCGAGGCTCTCTGGCCGACTGAATACGACAGGACAAACAAGAACGAGATTCGCAGGATCTTCAATGCCTTCATGAGGCAGATGGATGAGATCAGGCACACACCCGTGGACTACAGCTCGTTCAATCCTGACTATGACTTTAACCCAGGCGGAACAAGAATCAACACAGGCTTCCTCTCTCCTGACAGGATAATGGGAAAGTGCCCCTGTCCTCGTGACGGGGAGCAGACCAGATGCTGCAACCTCAAGACACTGGATGCTGTGCAGCAATGCGCTTTCGCATGCGCCTACTGCTCAATCCAGAGCTTTTACTCACAGAATGAAATACGCGTCCTGTCCGACCTTAAGCAGCACCTTGAGGACATGAGGCTTGAGGAAGGAACCTGGCACATAGGAACAGGACAGAGCTCTGACTCGCTTCTTCTGGGCGATGATTACGGGACACTCACTGCCCTTGCCTCCTTTGCGCGCCTTCATCCGGATGTGGTGGTGGAGCTCAAGACAAAGAGTGCCAGGACAGACTGGATCAAGATGGACCTTCCGCAGAACATAGTCTCGACATGGTCACTGAATGCGAAAACACCGGCTTTGAAGGAAGAGCATCTGGCCGCCACGCCAGAGGCCAGGATCAAGGCCGCAAGAGCCTGCGCACAATCCGGTCATCTTGTAGGTTTCCACATTCATCCCATGGTTCTGTTCAACGGGTGGCAGGATGAATACAAGTCTCTGATAATGTCCTTATGTGACAACATCAGCCCTGAAAATGTGGTGATGGTTGGAATCGGGACCCTCACATTCACAAAGCAGAATCTCAGGACCTTACGCGAGTCAGGACGCCCGACACGTGTCACCCAGATGCCTCTTTCACCTATTGCAGGCAAGTTCTCCTACGACATAGAGACAAAGAAAATGATGTTCAGCCATGTTTACTCCTGCTTCCCGCAGGACTGGAAGGAGAAGGTATTCTTCTACCTTTGCATGGAGGACCCGTCACTCTGGGAGCCATGTCTGGGACGCTCATACAGCTGCAACGCAGACTTTGAGTCAGACATGAGGAGGCATTATCTCGGGAAGATCTCAGAGAAGTCCCATTCTTGACAGAAGCACTGCAACTCCGGTGCTGCATGCGGTCTCTGTCCTGAGGACCCTTGAGCCCAGGAGCATGGGCCTGAAACCGGATTCCTGAAAGAGCTTTCTCTCCCTGTCAGACCATCCGCGCTCAGGTCCTATTGCAAGGACAGCTGACTTTCCGACCTCTGAGGTGCTGAGAGGCACCGCACCCACGACATTGTCCAGCATTATCAGGTCCGCACCCTCACAGTTCTCCCTGACAAGTCTTACCGCCATGTTCGCATGATCTGCGAACAGGACCTCAGGAAGCCCGGCATGGGCAGACTGCATGGCCCCGTCAAGAAGATATTCCCTGTATTCACCGGTCTTGTAGAGGTTGCTGGACAGGTATGATTTCTCCCCTGTGTCTGAGCCGCTGAGGATGATCCTGCCGACTCCGAGGCTCACGGCCTCACGCAGGATCCTCTTCATGCAGATGGGCCTGACCTGTGCACAGAGAAGCGTCACGGGATAGAGGGCCGGCTTGCAGGAGCTCTTATAGCTGACAGTGATTCCGTCATCAGAGACTGCCTCAATTGTCGCCTCACCCTCGCTCTCGTTGATGATTCCCATCTTGAAGCTGTCACCCTGTCTCAGGTGGAGGATGTTCAGTATATGAGAGGCCCTCTCATCAGAGGCCGGAATGATTCCGCCTTCAGGAAAGCCTTCGAAAAGTATTATGTTCATGAGCTCACTTTATCACAAAAAACCCCACATGTTGATATCTCAGTTCATTTGGTATAGAATCCTAGTGCTCTAAGTATGAAGAAACTGCTGAAGGTTCTATTTGCCATGATCCTCATGGCGTTCGCAATCACTCCTCTTTTCTCACAGTCACAGACCGAGACCCTCAGGGTCCTCATGGATCCGGGAAAGGATGAGATTGTCCTGAACCCGTACACTGCTTCAGACAGCAACAGCATTGTGATAATGCTCAATCTCTATGACGGGCTTTTCGGCTACGATCCTGAGACAAGCGAGCCTGTTCCCGCTCTGGCTGAGAGCTACAGTGTCTCTGATGACGGGCTCAGATGGACATTCAGCCTCAAAGAAGCCAAGTTCTCAGACGGAAAGGACATCACAAGCCGCACATTCACCGAGTCATGGAACTACATGACAGACGGTCCTCTTGCAAGCAACCTTGATTTTGTGGCGCGCAGAACAGACGGGAAGCTGGATTTGGAGACCCCGGATGACAGGACACTCGTGGTCAACCTCAGTTATGCTGTGCCGTATCTTCCCAGCCTTCTCTGCCAGCCATGTCTTGCCGCGGTTAAGGACACAACCTCATACAGCGGCGCATACACGCTTATAAGCCAGTCTGACGAGCAGATAAGGCTCAGGCACAACCCGTATTACTGGGACAATGTAAAGACCGATTTCGTTGACATCATTCTCGGAGAGGGACATGACAGCGAGTTCCTTGACGGATCCATACAGTGGTCGATGGCAGCCATAACTGATGCTGCGGACTACATGATCCTGTCAAAGCTCTATGCGACCACGTTCTTCTACTTCAGTGCCACCGAGGGAGCATATGCCAATGAGAACATCCGTAAGGCCCTTATCGATGTGATCCCGTGGGACTTCATCAGAAGCCTTCAGGGCAGCCTGATAGAGTCCACCTCAATTGTTCCTGAAAGCGGCCTGAAGGCAGAGATCAATGATGATATCATCTCTCTTCTTGCCGCAGGAGGCTATCCTTACGGGCAGAAGACACTTCCGATGATCAGCATGGCAATCACCCGCGGAGCACAGAACGCCACCGTTGCCGAGCTGATTGCAAAGCTCTGGTCAACCACATTCGGCATCACAGTCACGCTGAACACCGTTCCCCTGACACTGTTCGCATCAGTTCCGGAGGACAACCCCTACGACTTCTGCACCATCACATGGATCGGAGATTACTTTGACCCGATGGCCTTCCTGCAGCTCTTCGCGTCAAACAGCTCATTCAACCTGGCGAACTTCAGAAACGATGAATATGACGCTCTGCTTGATCAGGCCGCAAGCTCAGCAGATGAGATCTCAAGAAGAGAGATCCTCCTGAAGGCAGAGCAGGTCCTTCTGGACTCAGGTGCGGTCATCCCCATGTCAACGGCATTCGCCACGAACTTCGTGCGTAAGGACATGGTCTCAGGATGGACGGCGAACCCGCTCGACATCCACCCGTTCAAGACAATCAGCTTCATTGATTGATTAATAAGTAAGCCTTACTCAACCAGACAGGCACTCTGGCACACAACAGCATCACCTGTTCCAAGCTCACCCAGCATATGCTCTGCTGTCTTTGCCTTGATGCAGAAACACGTCTCATCCACCCCCAGAAGCTCTGTCATCCTCTTGCGGATGGCATCCTTATACGGGCCGAGCTTAGGACTCTGAAGTATCACAGTAGTGTCAACATTGATTATTCTGTAGCCGTTTTCCGTAACAAGTGACACTACGTTCTCCAAAAGAATCGCGGAGCTGATTCCCTTATATCTCGGATCGGAATCCGGAAACAGGGTCCCGATGTCACCAAGAGAGCAAGCTCCGAGCAGAGAGTCTATCACAGCATGGATAAGGGCGTCTCCGTCGGAATGACCCAGGCAGCCTTTCGGAGAGTCAATCTTGACTCCTCCAAGAACAAGAGCCCTGCCTTCAGTAAGCCTGTGTATGTCCCAGCCTGTTCCTACTCTCATCATTCCTCCGCTCAGACCCTCAGGTCCGTAGAATAAGTGATTTTCCTGTTTGCGCTGTCTCCCTGGACAAAGGCCACCTTTCCGCCCCAGTCCATGAAGATCTCGGTGTCATCCGTGTAGCTCTTTCCGGGCTCCGCATCAAGGTGCGCGCTATAGATGTCAGGGAACCTGAACGTCTGCGGTGTCTGGACCGTACAGACGCCCTCACGGCTGAGTCTTCCGCATAGTAAGCCGTCCTGACCAACCTTGACAATGGTGTCTGTGACGCGGATGCACGGACATGCTCCGCCATGCTTGTCAGCTGCCTCAAGACAGGCATTCACGAGATCGGATGTCACAAATGGTCTTGCCCCATCATGAATGCTCACTAAAGCAATTTCACTTGATTTTTTACACTCACTTAATGCTTTCAGGGCATTGAAAACAGATTCCTGTCTGGTTGCTCCGCCCTTTACGAAAAGCACTTCAACACCTTCAGGAATGCCGTTCATGTCGCAGACAATTGCCTTCACCTCATCGAGGTCCCCGTCCCTGTAAGTCACAGCCATAACACCAAGTCCGGGCACAGACAGAAACGGTCGTATGGCCATGGCAAGGACCGGCTCAGTGCCGATTGTAAGGAATTCTTTCTTTACCTGTGAGGCAGAATCAGAGGATTCATTGAACCTACGTGAGGAACCTGCGGCTGTGACAATCACGGCATGGCAGGGCAGCATCATCTCTCCAGATAGGTGAAGATTGTCTTCTCAATCTCCTTCTTGTCCTTCTCAAGGGCATAGGAGCATTCGTCTATGAGAAGACTGAGCGCATTGTCATAAAGCTTTCTCTCCTGCACCGGAAGCTCCTTGACCTTGCTTCTGTGATACAGGCCCTGGACAACCTTTGCAATTGAGTAGATGGAGCCTTCCTTTATCAGGTCGACGTTCATCTGATAACGTGCCTTCCAGTCAACGGATACAGGCTCATACTTGCTTGAGATAGACTCAAGGGCTTTCATTGCATCCTCTGGGGCGACAATGGCCCTGACTCCAGACTCGGCAACCTTCTGCACGGGAATACTTACAGTCATGTCGGACATGTCAATGTAAATGACATAATAGAGCACAGGAGCATCCCTCACGATGCGCTCCCTTATGTCCTTCACGACACCGACACCCTGCAGGGGATATACTACATGCTCTCCGATTTTGAACTGAGTGTTGATTTCTGAAGCCATGTCTTTATTATAAACCCAATTAGTTTTCTGAACAAGAAAGGATTGAAGAAAAAAACCCGCATGCGTTATATTAAGCTGTTGTGCCATGAGGGCACATCCAGGATTTGAGACATGAACACAATGAACATCAGACGCTGCGGCGTCCTTATACACCCAACATCATTCCCTTCCCCATTCGGAATCGGCGATTTCGGCCAGGAAGCACGTGAAATACTCACCATGCTTGCTAACGCAAAGGTCTCCCTCTGGCAGATCCTTCCCCTGGGACCGACAGGATATGGGGACAGCCCGTATGCCGCACGCTCCACGTTCGCCGGAAACGAGCTTCTCATCGACCTTAGATCACTGGACAGCATGTTCGGAATCGGCTGGCCCTACCATGACCCTGAGAACGACTGTACGGGCCGTGTTGACTTCCAGCGTGTCTATGCACGCAAGATGCCTCTGCTCAAGGAGGCCGCATCGCTTTTCATCAACGGCGATGCCCCCAAGGACGCGTACAAGGCATTCTGCAAAAAACATGCATGGTGGCTTGACGACTATGCCCTCTATCAGGCCCTTGTGAACCACTACAACGACTCGCGATGGCAGCTCTGGGACCCGGATCTCAAGCTCAGGAAGAAGAGCGCCATCACAAAATGGACAAAGCAGCTCTCCCATGAGATCGAGATCTACAAGGTCCTGCAGTATTTCTTCTTCACGCAGTGGGACGATCTTCACAGCTTTGCGAACAACCTGGGAATTCAGATAATCGGTGACATCCCCATCTATGTCGCAGGAGACAGTGTTGATGCCTGGACAAACCCAAGGCTCTTCAAGATGGATAAGGACGGCAACCAGACCGCGCAGGCAGGCTGCCCGCCAGATGCCTTCACCGCTTTAGGACAGCTCTGGGGAAACCCCGTCTACAACTGGGAAGAGCATGAGAAGGACGACTTTGCCTGGTGGAGAAAGCGCATGGAGATGACCATGCGGATGGTCGACATCGTCAGAATCGACCATTTCAGGGGATTCGAGTCCTACTGGGAGGTTCCCGCAGGAGCGGAGAACGCCGTTACCGGACAGTGGATTCCCGGCCCAGGAATGAAGCTCCTCAAGCATTTCAAGAACCTCAACGTCATTGGAGAGGACCTTGGCTTCATCACGCCGGAAGTAGCGGAGCTCAAGAGGAAGAGCGGCTTCCCCGGCATGAAGATCACTCAGTTCGCATGGGACCTCTCAAAAGGCTATTTCGATACCAGCAATGCATTTCTGCCGTTCAATTTCGAGACAAACTGCGTGGCTTACACCGGAACACATGACAACGAGACAACTCGAGGCTGGTATAACGGACTTCCAGACAACTACAAGGACCTTGTGAGGCGCTACTACCAGTGCAATGATGATGACATTGTATGGCAGATGATCAGGAACAACCTTGCAAGCGTGGCAAACACCGTTGTGATCCCCATGCAGGACATCCTGGGACTGGACAACAGCGCCAGAATGAACCTTCCTGCATCAGTGGGCACATCCAACTGGTCTTGGCGTTATGATCCCTCGCTCATGCAGGGCTGGATGATGGGCCGCCTTCGTGAGATGATCGAGCTCTACGGCAGGGCACAGCACTAAAAAAGTATTCCTAATTCGGAAATCTGTCCTGCATTGTTGCCGTACGTTGCATATTGGCGGTATTTCTATCATTATTCCTCGCCAACCAAATTGACACGATGCCGCCAAAAATCGGACACTTAAGCATGGACGAACTCAAAGCACGAATACTTTCGGAGGGCAAGGTCCTTCCAGGCAACATCATCAAGGTCGGGTCATTCCTGAACCATAAAGTCGATACGGCTCTCATGGGAAGAATGGCAGACGAATTCGCAAAGCATTTCGACATCTCAAAGATCTCCCTGATCCTCACAATCGAGGCAAGCGGCATTGCACTTGCAAGCGTCTGCTCTTATAAGTGGGGAATACCCCTTCTGTTTGCGAAGAAGGCCAAGAGCGACAACATTGAGAACGGACTGTTCTGCAGTGAGATCTATTCCTACACCTACAAGAAGACCGTAAAGGTCATGGTTGAGGCAGAGCACCTGAAAAGCACCGACCATGTGCTGGTCATGGATGACTTTCTGGCCAACGGAGAGGCGATCAGAGGACTGACGGACCTTGTCAATGAGGCCGGAGCAACCCTTGAGGGAATAGGAATCGCAATAGAGAAAGGGTTCCAGGGCGGCGGAGACAAATTCCGCAAAAAAGGAATCGACATCTACAGCCTCGCCATCATCGAGGAGGCAGATGACGGAAGCATCCGCTTCAGAGACTGAAAGAGCAGAAACAAATATTCCAAATTCGGAAATATTTACTGCATTGTAATTAAAACCTCTTTCCTCGCTATCTAACTGAGAAACATGATGTTGAATCTTGCTGATTACATAAAAATGAATGCATAATGTATGTATGCAAGAAAACAACTTGACAAACCTAACGGGCAAGGTGAATGTCTTCAGGGCTTTCCCCCATGCCCTTCAGCATATCCTGGCAATGTTCGCCACGAATCTTGTGCCGATACTGACAATCGCTTCAATAACCGGACAGAAGCTGCCTGACGATCTGACGCTGGCTCTTTCCCAGAATGCCATGCTGATCGCGGGAATCGCCACCCTTATCCAGTCAACCCCGATCTGGAAGCTGGGCTCAGGACTGCCGATTGTCATGGGAATGAGCTTCACATTCATGATCACACTGATATCAATAGCACTCTCCTACGGCTATCCGGGAGTTGTCGGTGCAGTGATCATAGGTGGGTTGTTCGAAGGCCTTCTGGGCCTTACCGCACGTTACTGGAAGAGGTTAATATCACCGGTTGTCTCAGCTACGGTCGTGACGGGCATTGGGCTCTCGCTCCTCAGTACCGCCGCACGTTCATTCGGCGGAGGTTATGCAGAGGACTTCGGAGCCATCCATTACCTTGTGATCGGCACTGTGACAATAACAGCCTGCATACTCTGGCAGATTTACGCAAAAGGGACCAAGAGGCAGCTGTCCATTCTCGTTGGCCTTGCCGCCGGATACATCGCATCCATTTCCTTCGGCATCATCGTGTTCCCTGATTTCTCCGGTGTGAGATTCTTCTCTATGCCGAAGATCATGCCCGTGACGCCGGAGTTCCATTTAGATGCGATTCTCTCGGTCTGCGTAATTTACCTGGTCTCCGCCACAGAGACAATAGGAGATGTATCTGCGGTCGCAGGCGGCGGGCTTCACAGAAACGCGACATCACAGGAGATATCCGGGGCTCTTTCCATTGACGGTTTCGGATCCATGCTCGGAGGTCTGTTCGGAGTCCCTCCAGTGACATCTTATTCGGAGAACGTCGGCCTTACGATCATGACAGGTGTGACAAACAGGAACGTATTCAGGGTTGCCGCAGGAACCATGATAGTCTGTGCCTTCTTCCCGCCCATCGGTTATTTCTTCAGGACAATCCCGACTCCTGTCATAGGCGGAGTGCTTCTGGTTGTATTCGGACAGATACTGGTATCCGGTTTCCAGATGATGTCAGAGGCAGGATTCACGGCACGCAACAAGCTCATCGTATCGCTGTCACTGGCAATAGGAATCGGCTTCACCGCAGCGACCGAGGGTGGAATCTGGAGCAAGATGCCCCCGATCATCCAGGCGATTTTCGCCCAGAATGTCGTGGCCGTTGTATTTGTGATATCCCTGTTCCTGAGTCTTGTCCTTCCCCATAAAATGGGTGAATAGCAGTGACAGTTCTCAGCCCTGGCTGAACTCCGGAAGCCTGTACTGATCCATGAATGACTCAAATGCCTTGTTGAATCTCTGGCTGTTGTGCTTGTAATCCTTCAATGTCGCATGGAGGTTGAGGTTGTTCATGCCCGCATCAATCACACAGCCTGCGATATTCGAGCAGTGGTCACTGACACGCTCCATGCTGGCAAGCATGTCATTCAGGACAAAGCCGGCCTCTATGCTGCACATGCCCCTCTGCAGACGGCTGATATGGCGGGTGCGGATCTCTTCCTTCAGGTAGTCCACGACCTGCTCCAAGGGCTCGACCTTGAAGGCCGAATCCAGGTCCTTGTTCAAGAACGCGTTCAATGACAGCAGCGTTATGTGGTTGATGGCACGGATCATTATCCCGAGCTCATTTCCGGCATCATCGGAGAAGACAATCCCTTTCTCCTTCATCTCAACAGCAGACTCCGCCACGTTGACGCTGTGGTCGGCAATCCTCTCGAAATCAGTGATCAGCTTCAGGTACTCGGCGGATGTCATGCTCTCATCCTCACTGATCTTTGTTCCGCTGAGCTTGACCAGATATGATCCTATGACATCCTCATAGTGGTCTGTCAGATCCTCTTTCTCCTGTACAGTCTTCATCACATCATCAGTGCAGTCCTTGTAGGAGTTCAGGCTAAGTGTTATGGACTCCATGGCCGACCTTGCCATGTCCTCCATCAGGTTACGGCATCTCTCAAGTGCAAGGGCCGGGGCATTGAGAAGTCTGTCATCAAGTTCGACCTTCTTCTCAGGAGCCGATGAATCCGGGACAAGGATGCAGATGAGCTTCTCAATGAGCCTGTTGAACGGGGCTATGACTATCACGCACAGAAGCTTGTATACGGTATGAACCAGTGCAATTCCGAACGGATTGGCGGTGCCGTGAAGCAGGGCCTGGTCAACAAGGGGACCGAAGATGAGGTAGATGATCATCCACAGGATTGCGCCTATGACATTGAACATCAGATAGTACAGGGCCGATCTCTTTGCGCTCTTGTTCGCGCCAATTGCGGAAATCAGGATCGGAACACCGGCTCCGATGTTCATTCCCATTATCATGGGGATTGCAGTCGAGTAAGTGACAAGACCCGCAAGTGAGAATGACTGGAGTATTCCGACTGTGGCGGAGCTTGACTGGATTATCGCCGTCACGGCCACTCCGACAAGCAGACCCAGGATCGGATTCTCGAACTTCAAGAACAGCGAATGGAAAGCAGGTACCTCATCAAGGGCGGAGACCGCACCTGACATGGTCTGAAGCCCGAACATCAGCGTCGCGAATCCCAGAAGAACCGTTCCGGTGTCCTTTGCCTTGCTGTTCTTGCCCCTGAGAAGGAATATTATGCCGATCAATGCCAGCACCGGCGTGAAGGATGACGGCTTAAGCAGCTGAAGGAAGAAGTTTCCACCTGAGATTCCGCTCAGGCTCAAAATCCATGCCGTGATTGTGGTTCCGACGTTGGCACCCATTATCAGGCTTAAAGACTGCCTCAGAGTCATGAGGCCGGAGTTAACGAAGCCGACCACCATGACTGTGGTGGCCGAAGAGCTCTGTATGGCGGCAGTGACCACAAGGCCTGTCAGGAAGCCGACGAACTTGTTGTCAGTGAGCCTGCCGAGAATCCTCTTCAGGCTGTTTCCGGCCCGTCTCTCCAAAGCCTGTCCCATGATGTTCATTCCGAACAGGAAGAGGCTCAGCCCGCCTATCAATGTCAGTACATCAAATAAATCCATATTCCAAAACCCCAATCAAAACCATCAGTCAAGAAGACTGCTCAAGCTTACTTCGGCGAAGAACTGATAGTTCGGATCACCGCGCTCCGCGGTTGTCTCCTTCAGCACGTCCAGTGACGGAGTGACCGTCCTTGAGATTTCCTTGCCGTCAATGACGAATGTCACCGGCCTTGAGAAGTCAACCATTTTCTCATTCAGGAGCACTGAGAGATCGCCGGAAAGATTCTCGGTCTCAATGCTCACCAGGTTCCTGTCCCTGTCATATGAGGCAAGAACCGTCCCTGTCGTCCCGTAAGGGGCCCTCAGGTAATAGAAGCTTGTGACAGTCCGCATCTCAGCCCTTGTGCCCAGATTCCACCGGACAGATGACGGAAGCGGATCTCTGACGAACTGGTCCATCCAGTGAGGCGGATAACAGTCCTCGTCCACATGTGAGCGGTCCCCGTCCTCAAGCCAGGACCTGTAGGACCTCATGACAGGTATCGGCGCAGCGTCATAATCCTCGTAGTTATGGCCCTCATTGTAATGGATCAGCACCCTGTGCACATAATGGCCTGGGAACCTCTCCTGCAAAGAGTCAAGCAGAATCCCGTATTCGGCTGTAACCCTGTGACGGTCATAGGCCTCGTCATATTCTCCGGCCTGAAGCATGATCGGCATGTTGTACAGGTTGTCGATGTTCACCCAGTTATGATGGCCTGATGACATGTTCGCAGCGGCAAAACGGTCCGCCATGCGGGCTGTTACGGCATAGACTCCGTCTCCGCCTGCGGAGAAGCCCTCGATGTAGACCCTGTTCGGATCAACGTCATAATTGATGATCATGTACTGGATCAGCCTGTCATACAGCGGATAAGACTCCGGATTGAAGTGCGTGTCCCATGTGTCACGGACCCCGCGGGCTGCAACATACACCCCGCAGTCAAGGGCATCCCGGTAGTAGTACTTCATGGCATCCCACTGGGAATCATTGAGATCGGGGGTGTCTGACGAACCGCCTCCGTGAAGCGCTATGTACAGCGGGTATCCGCCTTCTGGTCTCTCACCCTCGACAAAGATCCCGAGCCTCATGGACACATCCCCTAGATCAAGACGCTCCGCCGAGAGCTCGCTCTCCATCACACCGGATTCCTCCATGGCCCTCACATACTCATCCCAGGCAGCCTCACGCTCGGCCTTGAAATCCATCGCACTCTCAGTCACAGCCTCGGCCATGCCCGGCAGAAGGCAGACAACAAGAGAGATAATACAAATGAGAAGGGCTTTTCCACGCATTCGGGACCTCCGGCTCTTTTATCTTAGCTGAAAAAAGGGATAAGGGGCAGACCGTTCGGGAAATCTACACTAAAAAACCCCTATTTGCTATAATCTCTGCATGAGCAAGCCTAATGATACAGCGGAGGAGAGAATCCTCATCCTTGATTTCGGGAGCCAGTACAACCAGCTCATAGCAAGACGCGTCAGAGAGATCGGTATCTACTGTGAGATAAAGCCCTTCTCCATGACATTGGATCAGATAAAGGCCTTCGGACCTCTGGCCATAATCCTCTCTGGAGGCCCTTCCAGCGTCTACGACGATAATTCTCCGAAGATAGACAAGGGAGTCTTCGCCCTTGGAATCCCGGTTCTGGGAATCTGCTACGGCGCACAGCTCATGGCCCACACCCTGGGAGGCAAAGTCGTACCCGCAGACAGCCTTGCAAGCAGGGAATACGGCAGGACCGAAACCGAGTTTGACACAAAATCCAGCCTTTTCAGGAACATCACCGAGAAGAGCATCACATGGATGAGCCACGGAGACAGCGTCAAGGAGCTTCCCGCAGGTTTTACCGCAATCGCACATTCAAAGGGCTGCCCGTTCGCAGGATTCGAGGACAATGACAGGCGCTTCTACGCAGTCCAGTTCCACCCCGAGGTCAACCACTCCGAGAAAGGCAGGGACATCCTCAGGACATTCCTCATCGACATCACTGGAGCAAAAGCAAACTGGTCAATGGCCAACTACAAGCAGACGGCAATCGATGCCATCCGCGCCAAGGTCAGGGACGGCAAGGCCCTCCTGGCACTCTCAGGCGGCGTGGACAGCTCCGTGGCCGCAGCCCTGATGAGCCAGGCCATAGGCAAGAACCTCACATGCGTGTTCGTGGATCATGGCCTTATGCGTAAGGACGAGGGCGACCAGGTCCAGGAGATCTTCTCCAAATACCCCATCAACTTCATCCGCGTCAACGCGCAGAAGCTCTTTCTTGAGAAGCTTGCAGGGGTCTCTGAGCCAGAGAGAAAGCGCAAGATCATCGGCGAGGAGTTCATCAGGGTCTTCGAGGCCGAGGCCAAGAAGATAGGCAAGGTCGACTTCCTTGTCCAGGGCACCATCTACCCGGATGTCATTGAGTCAGGCCTTGGCAGCAACGCCGCGGTGATAAAGAGCCATCACAACGTTGGCGGCCTTCCCGACTATGTTGACTTCAAGGAGATCATCGAGCCGCTGAGGTTCCTCTTCAAGGACGAGGTCCGCCAGCTAGGCAGGGAGCTCGGTCTTCCCGAGTACCTGGTAAGCCGCCAGCCCTTCCCAGGCCCGGGTCTTGCCATCAGGATCATAGGTGAAATCACGGAGGAGAAGCTCTCCGTCCTACGTGAGGCAGACTGGATCTTCCGCTCGGAGATAGAAGCTACGAAGGTCCCGGAGGCAAGCCAGTATTTTGCAGTCCTGACAAACACAAGAAGCGTCGGTGTCATGGGAGACGGCAGGACTTACGAGTACACCCTGGCCCTGCGTTGTGTCAGCACAACCGACTTCATGACTGCCACATTCACCAGGATCCCCTATGAGCTTCTGGAGAAGATCTCCCACCGCATAGTCAACGAGGTCCCGCACATCAACCGCGTGGTCTACGACATCACCGCAAAACCACCAGCAACTGTGGAGTGGGAATGATGGCACATTTAAGCTAAGCTTTTTGTGTCGATATTTCTTCCATTTATCTGATGACGGCTTTTTGGCTTCTGAAAGCCACATTGTTCCAATTCCATCACGGATGAAAATGCTTTATTATCAGCAATGTGAATGATGATGCTTTTTTCACTCTGAGAGATTACCAACAGACTGCTTTCGAACGAGAGCTCTACTCAGTAGAACTGCCCTCCGGCTTTCCGATGTTTCCGCTGATTCACAGCGCGGATATTGTCAGTCATCCGGATTCAAACAACCTCACTGCGGATGCTATTCTCCGAAGCGGTAAAATACTTCCCGTTCACTGCGATGTATTCAATGAGGATCTGATCTACACTTACATCGGACGTGCAGCTTACCGTGAGGTAAAATGTCCATGCTGCTTCATAATCAAGCCACAACCGGAGCTTCTTCAGAACATATTCATCTTTGACACCGGAGCATATTACGAAAAACGTTACAGCATGCTGCTGGACAATGTCCTGGACGTCAATCTGTTCCGTATTCCAGCAGATTCTGATTTCATCAGGAAATTCATCATCAGCTATTTCGGAGATAACAAGAGGTATCTCTACAGTTATCCGATCAGACATAACGAGCTGGACAAGCTCAGTCATCTCGAGGAGTTCTCATACATCATGTTGGAGAACCTGACCACTTTCGACAGCATCGGGTTCGATGACCGCTGCAGGACTCTTGAGAACATAGTTCGAGAACCGATTGATCTCAAGAAATCGCTTCAGGGAATTCTTTTCCCGCAGAGCGTGCTGGAATCAGGAAGATACAAAGAGTGGATTGAAAAGATGCCAGTCAATCTGGACATCATGACTTATGATGATTCTGCAGGTCTGGCGGATTCTCATGCCTGTCAGGATTCCATGATCAAGATCCTGGACCAGTACTATCAGGAAAAGGGATACATCATATGAGCCAGGAAACAGAGCGTCCAGGCCTCTTCAAGCTTTTCATCACCAGTCTTCTGTTAAGCCTCTTTGCTTTCGGTGGAGGTTCCACAATCATTGCCATGGCCAAAAGAAAGTATGTCGATGACCTGAAGTGGATCAGCGAGAAGGAAATCATGGACAGGATAACTCTGGCACAGGCTGTTCCCGGGGCAACCACCATCAACACTTCCATACTGCTCGGTTATTACTTCAGAGGTGTCAAAGGGGCTCTGGTTTGTGCGTTCGCAACCGCTATTCCTCCGGTAATCATCATAGCTGCCGTCACAGGAATCTACATGGTGATACGGTCCAACACCATTGTGATGAATGCAATGAAAGGAATGCGTGCAGGCGCTGCGGCCTTGGTGGCCTCTGTGATAATCTCACTTATCTGGAACCTGTTCAAGAAAAAGAACTGGCTGATGACCGCGCTTTTCGTGACAGTCTTTGTCGTGATCCAGTTTGTCAGAATCAGCACATACCTCATCCTGCTGGCAGGTCTGCTTGTCGGAATCATCTATGCCATCGTTGTTGCAGTTAAGGCTAAGAAAGGAGGAATCGATGATTTACGTTGATCTTTTCCTTTCCTTCATGAAGATCGGTCTGCTGACATACGGGGGCGGATATTCAGTCATCCCTCTCATCACTGAGACCGCAGTACGGCAGAAAGGCTGGCTTACGACCCTTGAAATGACTGACATGATTCCCATCTCTGAAGTGTCGCCGGGCCCCTTCTCTCTCAACTGCTCCACATATGTGGGAATGAAGATGGCAGGCCCGTTTGGTTCTGTCATAGCATCGCTTGGTTTTATGTTTCCGTCAGTGGTCATCTCCCTGATACTCGCCAAGCTTTTCAGCAAGCTTAATAAGTTCAGAAGCACAGATAATGTCTTCAGCGCCCTCAATGCGTGTATTCTTGCCGTACTGCTCCAGTCAGCGGTTCAGGTATTCACCAGCTCAGTCATTCCGAGTGCCGGAATCGACTGGATTGCCCTGGTAATCTGTGCAATATGTTTCGTTGTGCTGTTCAAGTTCAAGGTCAGCCCTATCCTTGTCATGATCGGGTCCTGTGTTGCGGGAATCATAATTTATCCGGTTTTCGGGTTTTGATTGTCCCTAGCTATGCTGCCGTATAATAGTTCAGCAACAGCAAAAACAAATCGGAGTAAGCACCTCCACCAGTCCCAGGGGAATCATTGGCCCTACGCCTCCCCTGCCGTCACCCCTGAAATCCCACATAACCGATTTTTACACAATGGGACTGTCGCAGAATAGAAAACTGCACAGTCCCTTTTCAATTAAAACATGAGATAAAGAGCTTGATTCACAAGGAGTCAGGCTCTTTTCTTGTCTTTCTGTCTTTTTGGGGCAGACTACCCCTAGGGAAGAAATGAGGAATGAAAGATAATCAAGCGGTTTCTTCTTCTGGACCGGCCTTGATCCGATACCAGAAAGGAGTACCCACCTTGTCCTGTTCAATTCTGGCAGCAAGCTGGACGGTGTTCACGGCCATGCAGCAGATGAGCCATTCAGAGAACACTCTGGCCTTTCCGAATGAGCTGAATCTTCTGAGTCCGAACTGCTGTTTCTGGAAGGCGAAACGGCCTTCGACCTGGATACTCCTGTTTGCTCTGACTTCAGCTCCGAACTCAGATGAGAGCTTCTCGAAGGCGATTTTCTGATACTGCCGGTGTTCCAGCTGGACTTCAAGCCTCTTGTACCTGATTTTGTGATGATTCTTGATACACAGGTGTCTGTACGGACAGCTGATGCAGCCCCGATGACATTCATAGACTCTCGCAGGCCGCAGATACTTTCTGTTTGTTTTCAGCCCGGAGAAAGTAAGCTTTCTGCCGTTCCTGCAGATGAAGCAGTCATCCTTCTCAACATACGTCATGTTGGCGCTTCTGCCGATGTCAGACCTGTAAGATCGTGTCTTGCTGATCTCCCAGTCCTGCGGCTTGATGTAGGCCTCAATCCCTCTCTTCTCCAGTTCCCGGAAAGACTCAAGACTGTCATACCCGCTGTCGGCACAATAGATGTCATACTTCCACGGCAACAGATCAAGTTTCTCCAGAATGTTTTCT
>JAEEGG010008926.1_pt1 | contig 22604 bp, 18 predicted proteins | sample 9134161 | NCBI WGS metagenome assembly JAEEGG01 (sample SAMN16246543, study PRJNA631951) | gut metagenome | biome: gut microbiome; feature: rumen; material: CR-attached | host: Bos | place: Iran: Karaj | collected 2018-10
ATCTTAATCTCCATAAATACCTCCTATTTTAGATAGTTATTAAAAAAGAGTCAGGCTCGCGGATGAGCCTCTTTATAAATTCGCTTCAACTGCTCGAACGTCGTGTGGGCATAAATCTCCGTCGTACTGACACTCTCATGTCCGAGCAGATTCTTAATACTCTCCAGGTCTGCGCCGTGATTCAGCATCGCCGTGGCAAAAGTATGCCTGAGCACGTGGGGGGAGCGTTTCTTCAGGGAAGTAACGGCCGACAGATACTTACGTACCAGACTATACACCTGCGGCGCCGTCATCCGGTCTCCCTTGTCGTTCAGGAAGAAAGCATCGCTGCTCTTCTCTCCTTGTTCGTCACGGACAGTCCGATAAGCGTTCAGGGCCTCAGCCAACTCCTTGCCGAAAGGCACGATGCGCTGTTTGTTCCGCTTGCCAGTCACTTTCAACTGACCTGTTGCGAAGTCCACATCGCCATCATTGAGTCCGATCAGTTCGGCGCGTCTCAGTCCTGCCTCATAAAATAATAATAATATGGTACGTGCGCGTACATCTTTATAATTAGTATCATCCCATTCCAGACCGTCGAGCAGGTGATCCATCTCACCTTCACGGAGGAACTGCGGCAGTGGCTTCGACTTCTTTGGCCCTGTGATACAGTGGGCGGGATCCTTTTCAACCAGTTTCCGTTTTAGGGCAAAGCGATAAAAGGAACGCAGAGCACTCAACTTCTTATTGATAGTTGAGGCAGTGTTTCCTTTATCCATCAGACTCTCCATCCAGTCACGGATCAAGTCGGCATCAGCCGTCTCTATAAAGAGCCCGTTATCCCTAAGACTCAGATACGATTCAAATTCCCGAAGGCTTTCCTCGTATGTCTGCACCGTCTGCGGAGATGCATTCCGCTCATAGCGCAGGTAGTTTAGAAACTGGTTAATCATCATAAATCGCCACCAACTGGTATTCGGCTACGAATTTACGGATAATTTTCGAAACTACCAAATTTTCGGGAACTTTTTTTATTCCTCGTTAGTACGAAGCTGCTGTACGTAAACGGCGTGCTCCATCTTCAGGCGCTTCAGAACAGACGGCTTGTCGAACTGCTGACGACGACGCAATTCCTTTACAACACCTGTCTTCTCGAACTTTCTCTTGAACTTCTTGAGAGCCTTCTCAATGTTCTCGCCTTCTTTTACTGGTACAATAATCATTGTTTTTTGTTTTAAATATTTTATGTTAAACTTCATGTTTCGGGCACAGGGCCACGAAAAGCGGGTGCAAAGTTACTACTTTTTTGCAAATCCACCAAGTTTTTACCATATTTTTATTAAAACAAGCCACATTTTCCTGGTTTTCAACCTCAAAGAGGTGCACAGGCTTCCCGTAACCACTCTATTTCATCGTCATCAAGACGAGGCGAGAGCGCATCAAGCACACGCTGGTGATATTGGTCGAGCCATTCGATTTCTTCAGGTAACATCATCTCCTTGATAATCGGTTTTTTATCGATGGGACAAAGGGTGAGCGGCTCAAACTGCAGGAACTTACCAAACTCCGTTTCATTGTAATAAGTGATCAGTAAGGTGTTTTCTATTCTGGCGCCGAACTTACCTGCGAGATAGATACCCGGTTCGTCAGTCACCGTCATACCTGCCACTAACGGAGCCGGTTTCCATTCCATACGGATCTGATGAGGACCTTCATGCACATTCAGATAAGAGCCCACGCCGTGACCCGTGCCATGCAGATAGTTCATACCCGCACGCCACATATCCTTACGGGCCAGGATGTCAAGTTGTGTACCACTACTGCCACTGGGAAACCTACAAAGTTCTATCTGGATATGACCCTTCAGCACCAAGGTATAGACCCGCCTCTGCTCTTCTGTCAGAGGACCGAGCGCAATCGTACGTGTGATGTCCGTCGTACCTTCAAGATACTGAGCACCACTGTCCAACAACAGGAAACCCTTTGGTTCCAAAGGCACATCCGTCTCCGGCGTCGCTTCATAATGGACGATGGCACCATGGGCCTCGTAGCCGGCGATGGTGTCGAAGGATACGCCCTTGAATAAAGTCTGCTCAGCTCGGAGTGATGTCAGTTTGTCGGCAACAGAGATCTCTGTCAGAGGCTCCCCCTGGGGAGAAGACATCTGCTCATCCAACCAACGCAGGAACTTGACCATTGCGATGCCGTCTTTCTGCATCGCCTGCTTATAACCCGCTATCTCTGTATCATTCTTGATGGTTTTCATCTGCTTGACAGGCGACTCAGCCTCTATGACCTCACGCGTCACTGCATTGAAGAGCGTATAATTCACCTCATCGGGATCGAGCAGGATATTATATTCGAAATAATCCTTCAGTCCTTTCTGCACGTTCTCATAGGCATCCACGCCTACACCCTCCCCCTTCAGATAGGTCAATACCTCGGGCGTCAGTTTCTCCTTGTTTATATATAAGGTAACAGCCGAAGAGGAAATCAGCAGATAACTCACGAAGACGGGATTACAATGCACATCCGATCCCCTGAGATTCAGCGTCCACGCGATATCATCAAGGGCAGCCACCAGCATACCGTCGGCATGGAGTTTCCGCAACGCCTGACGGATACGGGCAATTTTCACGTTTGCAGCCTCACCGGCATAAACCAGCGGATGCTCCTCCACGGGATTCTGAGGAATCAGCGGACGATCCTGCCAGATCTGCGCCAATGGGTCGAAGTTGGTACGGAGGGTAATACCGCCTTGTTTGCGAAGTTCGGCAATCAGTTCCCTGACGCTACTGGTGGAGTTCACCATCCCATCAACAGCAACTTCCGCGCCTGCGCCGCACTCCTTGCCGATCCACTCGGCAATGGTAGGCGTACCTTCCATCTTCAGTTTCATCAACTGGAACTCCGTGCCCTTCAGTTGTTCTGCCGCCGCCAGGAAATAACGGGAGTCTGTCCACAGGGCAGCCGACGTCAATGTCACCACTGCCGTACCAGCAGAGCCGTTAAAGCCGGAAATAAACTCGCGCCCCTTCCAATGATCAGGCACATACTCCCCTTGATGAGGATCGGTACTCGGAAAAATGAAAGCCGCCAGATGTTCGCGTTGCATCACCTCCCGCAGATCTTCCAGTCGCTGATTTATATTCATATTTTATCCAATTTTGTAATTTCGACTTTACAAAGATACGATGTTTTTGTCAGACTTTCAACGGATTAACTAAGATTAATATTAAAAAGGGGTGAAATATGCCACTTTTTTCTTATCTTTGCAGCACTTTTGAATACTCAACAATTATAATTATACAATTATGGCATTCTTAACAAACGAAAAATTGACCATTGTCGGCGCTGCCGGTATGATTGGTTCAAACATGGCTCAGTCTGCCCTGATGATGGGTCTGACAAGTGAAATCTGTCTTTACGACGTATTCTCTCCCGAGGGTGTTGCCGAAGAGATGCGCCAGAGTGGTTTTGACAACGTGAACATCGTAGCCACCACAGATGCCGAGGAGGCATTCAAGGGCGCAAAGTACATCATCTCTTCAGGTGGTGCGCCCCGTAAGGCTGGTATGACCCGTGAGGATCTGCTCGCTGGTAACTGTAAGATCGCTGAGGAGCTCGGTCAGAACATTAAGAAGTTCTGTCCCGACGTGAAGCACGTGGTGATTATCTTCAACCCCGCTGACCTCACTGGTCTGGTAACCCTGCTGTACTCTGGTCTGAAGCCCGGTCAGGTGACAACCCTCGCAGGTCTTGACACCACCCGTCTGCAGAGCGCCCTCGCCAAGAAGTTCGGTGTGATGCAGAGCGAGATCACCGGTTGCGCTACCTATGGTGGTCACGGTGAGCAGATGGCAGTATTTGGCAGCCATGTAGAGATCAAGGGTCGTAAGCTGACCGACATCATCGGTACCGCTGAGTTCCCCGCAGAGGAGTGGGAGCAGATGAAAATCGACGTCACCAAGGGCGGTGCCAAGATCATCGAGCTTCGCGGACGCAGCTCATTCCAGAGCCCTGCTTATCTCTCTGTTGAGATGATCCGTGCCGCAATGGGCGGTGAGGCTTTCCGCTTCCCCGTTGGTACATACGTGAAGACCGACAAGTACGATCACATCATGATGGCCATGAAGACCACTATGACTGCTGAGGGTGCTAAGTTCGAGGTTCCTCAGGGGACTGCCGAGGAGAACGCCAAGCTGGATCAGAGCTACGAGCACCTGTGCAAGATGCGCGACGAGCTGGTGACACTGAACATCGTTCCTCCCATCTCTGAGTGGAACAAGATCAATCCAAACCTCTAATCCTCTGAGGCATGGCTTTGATAAAAAGTTATCGCGGTCTCGCTCCCAAATGGGGGCGAGACTGTTATTTCAGTGAGAACGCAACGATTGTAGGTGATGTGACGATGGGCGACGAATGTTCTGTATGGTTCAATGCCGTGGTCCGTGGCGACGTGGCCCCCATCACCATCGGTAACTGCACGAATATCCAGGACGGTAGTTGTGTACATGTGACCCACGAGACGGGTCCTACCCACATCGGCAACTATGTCACCATCGGTCACAACGTCACTGTTCATGCCTGTACCATTCATGACAACGCCTTGATCGGCATGGGCTCCACCCTACTCGACAACTGTGAGATCGGCGAAGGCTCTATCGTGGCTGCCGGTGCCTTGGTGCTTCAGAACACAAAGATTCCCGCCGGAGAGATCTGGGGCGGCGTACCTGCCAAGTACATCAAACCCGTCCGTCCTGGTCAGACCGACAATGCCAAGCACTACGTGGCTTATTCAAAATACTATCTTAACGAAGAGTAGCCACCACATACTCGCTCTGGGTACCGATGCGGAACTTGCCGCCCCAGATGCCGATGCCCGAAGATACATAGAATTGGGTATTGCCGCGCTGATGGCTACCCCACGAACATTCATAGATATGATCGGTAATCCAGGAGATGGGCCATACCTGTCCACGATGGGTGTGGCCACTTAATTGGAAATCAACGCCAGCAGCCTCAGCGCGATCGAGGTTATAGGGCTGGTGATCTAATACGATGGAATACAAGTCCTTATTATCCATCAGGTCCTTAATAGGTTTGCGGCGCATGTTCGTACGATCATCGCGCCCGATGACAACGATGCTGCTATCGATGACTGTTGCATCATCTATCAACAGGTTGATGCCCGCATCCTGATAGAACTGTTTGGCCTCGGGATGCCCGGCATAGAATTCATGATTACCTAAACAGGCATAGACGGGAGCCTCGAGCCGATGAAACTCCTCTGCCATCTTCTCCTCTATCAACGGACGCATACTACCGTCGATAACATCACCTGCTATCAGGATGAAGTCAGGATGCTCTGCATTGATCATATCCACCCAACGAGCCAATTCCTTGCGAGGATTGTGATACCCCAGATGCAGGTCGCTCAGCATCACCACCCTATACGCCCGAGGCAATGGCTTTGAGGACTTCAAGTCCAACGGCACGCGTACCTTATTATAATAGTGCAGATTGCCATAAAGGAAGAGTCCGAAGAGGAAGAGGAAGAGTCCCAGTGAGGTGTAGCCGTTATGATAGAGCCACGCCTTGGGCACCAGATGAACTAGTCTTCCCAGGTCGAGCACCAGGAAGAGGATGACAAGATAGAGCAGGATGATGACAGACGACGTACCGATCTCATAGGCAGCCTGCGCCAGAGGTAAGGGCTGGTTATCGAACTTACGGCCGAAGTTCATGAACAACAGGCCGACACAGAGGACACCAACCAAAATGATCAGTGACTTCCATAGCCTCGCCAGAGGCAAGAGCGTCCACACATGCCAGGCAACATAGATGATAGCCAATAAAGGCAATACCCAGAATATCAACATCCACATACGCTTCATCCTTTAAGTCTAGTCAACAATCCGATCTATAGATCCACAGCCGAGAGCACCTTCTCCGTGGCACCAGCCAGACTCTGTACGAACTGACCTGCTTGCCTGCCCGATGCACGCAGTTTCGCTGTATCCGTCAGGAAGATATCCATCTGACGTTCAAAAGCCTCAGCCGTCTCGAAGTCGAAACCGCCACCAGCAGCCTTCAGTCCCTGAGCCTCCTGGAATTTCTGGTTATTCGGTCCGAAGAACACGGGCACATCCCAGACGGCAGCCTCCAGCACATTGTGGATACCCACACCGAAGCCTCCGCCTACATAGGCAATCTCACCATAATGGTAGATGCTCGACAGCAGACCGAAACAGTCGATGATCAGCACATCAGCATCCGCAAGTTGAGCATTTTCTGCCTTTGTATAACGGATCACCTTCCGACCCTCCAACAGTTTCTCGATCTGACGCAGATGATCCTCACCGATCACATGGGGAGCAATGATCATCTTCCACTCGGGGTGCTGCTTAAAATAAGGGATGAAAATCTCCTCATCGGGAGGCCAGGAAGAACCGGCCACAAACACCTGGGCGTCCTGTTTGAAAGTCTCGACAATTGGCAGGTGCTTCGCAGCCTCTTTAATCTGAAGTACACGATCGAAACGGGTATCTCCCACCACCGTGACATTCTTGATATGGATCTTCTCCAGCAACGTCTTGCTGATCTCGTTCTGCACAAAGAAATGCGTGAAACAGTTCAGTACACGACCATACTGCCAACCGTACCACTTGAAGAACACCTGTTCCGGACGGAAGATGCTCGATACACTATACACAGGAATATGCCTGTGCTTCAGGATATGCAGATAGTTATACCAGAACTCGTACTTGATGAAGAAAGCCATCACCGGACGGACGGTACGCAGGAAACGACGGGCATTGGTGATCGTATCCAAAGGCAGGTAGCAGATAATGTCCGCACCTTCGTAGTTCTTACGTACCTCATAACCTGAGGGTGAGAAGAATGTCAGGAGGATCTTATACTCAGGATGCTCCTGGCGCAGACGCTCCATCAACGGGCGTCCCTGCTCAAACTCACCCAGTGAGGCAGCATGGAACCACACGTACTTCGCATTGGGATCCACCTTCTCCCTCAAGATCCGGAAGGCCTCACGCTCTCCGCGCCACATCTTCCGCACCTTCTCATTGAAGCGACTGTAAACAGCTACTCCTAAAAGATAGAGGTATATGACCAGGTTGTATATCATTAGCCAAGTACTTCTATTGCACGTTTCATTCTGGCTATTGTCTCCTCCTTACCGAGGAAGGCAGAAATGTCAAACATACCCGGGCCCTTACCCTCACCCACGAGGGTCAGACGCCAGGCGTTCATCACATTACCCAGTTTATATTCCTTCTGTTCCACCCAGGCATGCACGATCTGCTCCTGGCTCTCTAGAGAGAAGTCTTCGATACCCTCCAGCACAGCAATCAACTCATTCATGACCTGTGCAGAGTCCTCTTTCCAACGCTTCTTGGCGGTCTTCTCATCATAGGCTGTCGGTGCCTCGAAGAAGAACGAGCAAAGGGGCCAGAGCTCCTTGACGAACGACACACGGTCTTTCATCATTGCCGTCACCTGTGTCACGCGCTCCAGTGTCTCATCGGGACAATGCTCCTTCACGATGGGGAAGAACAACTGGGCGATCTCCTCAGCCGACTTCTTCAGGATATACTCATGGTTGAACCAGATACCCTTGTCGTAGGCAAACTTCGCACCTGCCTTCGAGCACTTGGTGATATCAAACAGCGGCACCAGTTCCTCCAGTGAGAAGAGTTCCTGTTCTGTACCAGGATTCCAGCCCAACAGCGCGAGGAAGTTAATGACCGCCTCAGGGAAGTAGCCGTCCTCACGATAGCCGCGCGACACCTCGCCACTCTTCGGGTCATGCCACTCCAACGGGAACACAGGGAATCCCAGACGGTCACCGTCACGCTTAGACAACTTACCCTTACCATCGGGCTTCAGCAACAGGGGCAGATGTGCAAACTGAGGCATCGTATCCTCCCAGCCAAAAGCCTTGTAGAGCAGCACATGAAGCGGTGCACTCGGCAACCACTCCTCACCACGGATTACGTGAGAGATCTCCATCAAGTGGTCATCCACGATATTCGCCAGATGATAGGTCGGCAACTGGTCGGCACTCTTATAGAGCACCTTGTCGTCAAGGATATCGCTCTTCACACGCACCTCACCACGGATCAGGTCGTTCACAAGAACCTCCTGCCCCGCTTCGATCTTGAAACGTACCACATACTGCTTACCATCGGCAATCATCTGCTCCACCTCCGCTTTCGGGAGAGTCAGTGAGTTGCGCATCTGACTACGGGTATGACAGTCATACTGGAAATTCAGAATCTCCTGACGCTTGGCCTCCAACTCCTCTGGTGTGTCAAAGGCGATATAGGCCTTGTCAGCATCGAGCAGCTGTTGCACATATTTCTTATAGATATCACGACGCTCGCTCTGGCGATACGGACCTTTGTCGCCGCCAAAACTGACACCCTCGTCAAACTTGATACCTAACCACTTGAATGATTCGATGATATATTCTTCAGCACCTGGTACGAAACGGTTAGAGTCGGTGTCCTCAATACGGAACACCAGATCGCCACCATGCTGTTTGGCAAACAGATAATTATACAAGGCAGTTCGCACACCGCCGATATGTAACGCCCCCGTGGGACTTGGTGCAAAACGCACCCTTACTCTTCTTTCTGACATAAATTGCGTAATTTTGGATGCAAAGGTACAAAATAATTCTTAAATCTTAATTCTTAATTCTTATTTTATTTGTATCTTTGCCCCGAATATTGTAAAAATAGACAGAAATGAGTAGTTTCAATATTAAAAATGATCTCAGTTGGCGTGACATTCTCATCCGTTCAGCACTGATTCTGGCAACAACCGCCATTATCGTCTGGCTGATGCCGCGTAACACCCAGGCCAGTTTCAAGATCGAGAGAGGCAAGCCCTGGGTATATAATGCCTTGAGCGCCCCCTTCGACTTCCCCATCTATAAAAGCGACGAGGCCGTCAAGGCAGAACGCGACAGTCTGATGAAACACTACGAGCCCTACTATATTTATAATGAGGAGATCGTAGGCAAGGAAGTACGTCAGTTCTACAAGGATTATAATAAAGGTATTCCCGGCCTCCCCGACGACTATCTGAGCATCATAGCCAATCGGCTGCGCGACCTCTATGCCCAAGGTATCATGAACAGTTCGGAATACGCCATCCTGCATCAGGACACGTCCAAGGCTATCAGAGTCATCAACGGCAAGGATGTCACCAGCGTACCCGTCACCAAGATCAACTCCGTCGTATCTGCCTATGAACAGATTTTTCTCGATGAGACATTGGCCAGACACAAGGAGGTACTTCGGAAATGTAATCTCAACGACTATATCTCGCCCAACCTGACATACGACAGAGCCCGCAGTGAAGCGAGCCTGAACGAACTCCACAACAGCATCCCACTGGCCAGCGGCATCGTGCAACGAGGTCAGAAGATCATCGACCGAGGCGACATCGTGGATAAGAACACCTACAACATCCTGATGTCTTATAAGAAGGAGACAGATCGACGTGAAGAGAACAAACAAGGCGTCAGTCTGGTCATTCTCGGGCACATCCTCTATGTGCTGATCCTGATCACCTGCTTCACCATCTTCCTCACGCTGTTCAGGAAGGACTACTTCGACAATTACCGTTCCGTTCTGATGCTCTACTCCCTGATTCTGATCTTCGTCGTTGTGGCATCACTCATGGTCAGTCATAATGTGCTCCACGTCTATCTGGTGCCCTTCGCGATGGTACCTATCTTCATCCGCGTGTTTATGGACTCTCGCACCGCCTTCATGGCCCATACCACGATGATCTTGATCTGTGCCTGTCTGATGCAGCACCCGCTTGAGTTCGTGACAGTAGAACTGGTGGCTGGTCTTGTGGCGATCTTCTCTTTGAGAGAACTGTCAAGTCGCTCCCAGTTGTTCTGGACAGCCGTCTTCGTCACCTTAGCCGCAGGACTGACGAACCTCGCGCTCGAATGGATCCGCGACGACGATCTGGCCCGTCTCCATCTCAGCGAATACAACTATATCGCCATCAACGGTATGCTCCTGTTCTGCTCTTACCCCCTGCTCTATCTCATCGAGAAGGCCTTCGGCTTCACCTCAAACATCACGCTGATCGAGTTGTCGGATATGAACAAAGCCCTGCTCCGTAAGATGAGTGAGGTGGCCCCAGGCACCTTCCAGCACTCCATCCAGGTAGGAAACCTGGCCGCAGAGATTGCCAATAAGATTGATGCCAAAAGCCAGCTGGTAAGAACAGGCGCTCTCTATCACGACATCGGTAAGATGATGAATCCCATCTATTTCACCGAGAACCAGTCGGGCGTCAATCCCCATGAGAAGTTGGGCGCCATCGATAGTGCCCAGATGATTATCAGTCACGTGACGGAAGGTATCAAACTGGCAGAGAAATACAACCTGCCCACCGTCATCAAGGAGTTTATCACCACCCACCACGGACAGGGCAAGGCCAAGTACTTCTATGTGAAGTACAAGAATGAGCATCCCAACGACGAGGTTGACGACCTGCTCTTCACCTATCCTGGTCCCAACCCCTTCACCAAGGAACAGGCGATCTTGATGATGGCAGATACGGTGGAGGCTGCCTCACGCGCCCTTCCTGACTACACGGAACAGAGCATCCGCGACCTCGTGAACAAGCTCATCGACGGCCAGGTGGCTGAAGGCTATTTCAAGGAGTGCCCCATCACCTTCCGCGATATTGCCTATGCCAAGACCGTGCTGATTGAGAAACTGAAGACGATCTATCACACCCGTGTCAATTATCCCGAACTGAAAAAATAGCGGGATTTTTGCACACCCTTACACCCATTTGTGCAAGAAAATATTGCACAAATGGGCTTCTTTGTGCAGGAAAATCCCTATTTTCGGTTAATAGATGTTAACTTTGTGTGCGCAAACGGAAAACTTCCGAACAAACTGCATACCTTTGCAGCCGATTTTTTAAGAAGTTTTTAGGATTATGAACAATTTAAAAGCAATTCTTGTCAGCGTGATGCTGGCAGCAACCACCTCAGCAACGGCTGGCGGTATCTTAACCAATACAAACCAGAGTATTGATTTCCTCAGGAATCCGGCTCGCGATGCGGCTATCGGCCTCGACGGTGTCTATTCAAACCCCGCAGGTGTCGCCTTCCTGCCCGAAGGATTCCATATTGCATTCAACTGGCAGTACGCCCACCAGACGCGTACGATCACCAGCAACAATCCTCTTTTCGCACTGGGTCGCAAGAACAATGGCAACAGCGCCAAGACGTTCGAGGGTGTGGCCGATGCACCGTTTATCCCTTCACTTCAGGGTGCCTATAATAAAGGAAACTGGAGCTGGCAGTTCAACCTCTCCGTTCCTGGCGGTGGTGGCAAATGTGAATTCTCCGACGGCCTGGGTTCTTTCGAGAGCGTCGTCGGCGGCATTGCCTATCAGCTTAGCGGTCTCGACCAGATAGCCACAGCCTTAGGTCAGCCCGCACCTGGTGTCTGCGGCTACGATATGGACGGCTATATGCAGGGCCGCCAATATTATTTTGGCGTACAGCTTGGTGCAGCCTACAAGATCACACCCGATCTCTCTGTCTATGGCGGTCTGCGCTTCCTTTACGGAACAGCCACCTATAAGGCGAAGATCAGCAACATCATGGTAAAGACCGCTGGTGGTTATCAGGAATTCGGCAGTTTCCTGCAGTCAGCCACTGCTATGGTGGATGGTGGTATCACCACTGTCAACGACAACCTCACACTGGTGAATGCCGGTATGGCCCAGTATGAGGCAGCCGGTGCCACAGCCCTTCCCCAGTATCAGGAACTCGTTGCCACCAAGGCATATCTTGAGGGATCACTTGCCACCCTTCAGGGCACCAACGAGAGCCTCAACAGCCTGCAGAAATACTCCGAGGGCGTGAATCTGCTCTGCAACCAGTGGAGCGTAGGTATCGCTCCTGTGATCGGTGTTGACTGGCGAGTAGGTCAGTTCAACTTCGCCGCCAAGTACGAGTTCAAGACCCAGATCCGCATGGAGAACGAGTCAACCGTCAACAAGGCCAGCGAGATTCCAGCCGTCAACAAGTTCCGCGACGGAGAGAAAGTCAATGAGGACATGCCTGCACAACTCGCCGTCGGTGCCATGTGGAATATCACCGATGCCGTGCGCCTGAACGTCGGCTACCACCATTTCTATGATAAGAACGCCAGATGGTACAACGACTCACAGGAACTGCTCGATGGCGGCACCAACGAGTATCTGGCAGGTGCGGAATGGGATGTCACCAAGAAGCTCACCATCTCTACCGGTGGACAGATCACCCGTTATCAGCTTACCGATGCTTACATGAACGATATGTCGTTCGTGGTCAACAGCTTCAGCTTCGGCCTGGGCTTCAACTACAAGGTGTCCGACATCGTGACCCTCAAGGCCGCTTACTTCCAGACCAACTACGACGACTACAAGCGCGTTACCTCTACAGAGCCTCTGGTCAGCGACACCTTCACCCGCACCAACCGCGTGCTCGGTATCGGCTGCGAACTGAGCTTCTAAAATGTTAATTAAGCACAAAAAAAGGGGATCATTGTAGCTGATTGTCATCAAAACGAAGTATATTTGCAGCCCAAAAAGTAACAACTCTAATATAATAACGAATTAAACATGAAAAAGTTAATGATGGCTGCAGTTGCCTTAATCTGCATGACAATGATGAGTGTTTCACTGACAGCCTGTGGCGGTGATGATGATTCATCCAAACCGAAAGACCAGATTGAATACTTTGTAGAAGGTTCTCTTGGTTACCGTATTCCTGATAAGACTCAGGCAGAGCCTGTTCCTGAATCATGGGGTGGAATGCTTGGAGGCGCTGGCCCCAGAGCAGATTATAGTGATGCTGTTGCTACTGCTGCTCCCTCTCCCAATTATGAGGATCGTGACGTTGCTGTCAAGAATGCCTGCGAGGAGGTTTATAATAAACATAAGGCACTGAAAGGCATAGTCGTTTATGGAACAGTGAAAGTGACAAAGAAAAGCGGTTCTAATGTAACGGAAGTTTGGACAAAGAAATATGAATAAAAGCAGAGCCGAGTTCCCAAATTTGAGAACTCGGTTTCTCTTTTCCATTATGTCGTTCCTGACAGCCTTCGCCCTAAGGCTCAATATATGTTCCCAAGGTGGGAACTATTTATTCCCAACGTGGGAATGTTTTATTCCCAGGCTGGGAACAATTATTACCCTTAATGGGAGTTAGGCTTCGCCATATTTGCAAACACCTAACATGGTATTCTGAAGAAACGTAGTGCTTATCAGGGTTTCGGAAGGTTTTCATAGCCTCAACACCTAACATAAGACCTAACAAACTCCTAACAAAGACCTAACGTTAGGTGTTTTAGGGTTAATTCCTCAGAAACTGCCTCAAAGTGAAATTTTTGCGGGATTTAAATCTAGAACTTGCTACATTTAAATCTAACAATTGCTGGAATTAAATCTGGCAATCCGCCCTATAAATTGGAAAAACAGGCCGAATTATTTGTTTGATCACAACGGATCGATGTCGTAATAGATCTGAAGCGAGGAATAGCGCTTGTCTTGGAGCATCTGCTGCTGGGCAAGCGCTAAATATTTGCGCACATCCGACATATTGAGCGTTGGCTCCAACTTCAACACGAGCTTGCGGATGGAGAGCGACTTGATTTTTGCCACAGCGGGCTTATCGGGGCCTAAGACACGAGAGCCGAACCACTGGCGCAACTGACTGCCGAGTTCCAAGGCAGCCGTATCAACCACGTTGTCATACCGATGCTTCAGAAAGACATTGATGAGACGATAATAAGGGGGATAATGGAACTGCTGGCGCTCGGCTATCACCGACTTATAGAAAGCCTGGAAGTCGTTACGAACAATCTGGTCAATCAGGGGAAGATCAGGGCTCTTGGTCTGTAGGATCACAAGTCCACGCTTGCCCTTACGTCCTGCCCGTCCGCTCACCTGCGACATCATCATAAATCCATGCTCGTAAGCACGGAAGTCGGGATAGTTCAACATGGCATCGGCATTCAGGATGCCCACCACACTCACCTTGTCGAAGTCGAGTCCCTTGGAGATCATCTGCGTGCCAATCAACAGGTTCGTACGACCTGCAGAGAAGTCGCTGATAATCCGTTCGTAGGCATGACGGCTGCGGGTGGTATCAAGATCCATACGGGCAATGCGGGCCTCAGGGAAGATATCCTGCACTTCCGCCTCAATCTTCTCCGTGCCAAAGCCCCTGGTGAACAGCTCCTTGCAGCCACAGGCAGGACACTCCGTTGGCACCTGATAGGTATAGCCGCAATAATGACAGGTGAGCTGATTGAGGTTGCGATGGAAGGTGAGTGAGACATCACAATGCTGACAATGGGGCACCCAGCCGCACTGCTTACACTCGATCATGGGCGCATAGCCACGACGGTTCTGGAAGAGGATCACCTGTTCACCTCGTTCCAACGCCTCACGCGTCTTTGCCAGCAGCAAGGGTGAGAAGGGCCCGTTCATCATCTTGCGGCGTTGCAGATCCTTGATATCCACGACTTGTATCTCAGGGAGTTCGATACCCTGATAACGCTTCTCAAGCGTCACCAAGCCATATTTGCCTGTCTTGGCGTTGTGATAGGTCTCCATCGAGGGTGTGGCTGTGCCCAACAGGGTCTTGGCGCCAAACATCTGAGCCAGCATGATCGCCGTAGATCGGGCATGATAGCGAGGCATGGGATCCTGCTGCTTATAGCTGGTCTCGTGCTCCTCATCGACTATCACCAAGCCCAGGTTCTGGAAAGGCAGCAGCACGGCACTGCGTGCCCCAAGGATCACATCATAGGGATGCCCTGAGAGCTGTTTCTGCCAGATCTCCACCCGCTCGGCATCGGAGTATTTACTATGATAGATACCCAGACGATCGCCAAACACATGCTGCAGACGACGCATGATCTGCACCGTCAGCGCGATCTCCGGCAAGAGATAAAGCACCTGTTGCTTCTTCTCCAATGCCTGTTTGATGAGATGGATATAGATCTCCGTCTTTCCGCTGGAAGTGACACCATGCAACAGCGTGACGTTCTTCTTCATGAAAGAAAGGAGGATCTGATTGTAGGCATCCTGCTGCGCCTCGTTGAGGGGTTTGACGTTCTCCAAGTGAGGTTCTCCCCCATGATTCAGACGGCCCACCTCCAGCTCATAGATCTCCAGCAAACCGCGTTTCACCAGCGCATTCAGTGTCTGCAACGAGGCATGACTGGCGTTCATCAGTTCATCGCGGGTAATCTCCACAGGCGCCTCACGACAAGTCTGCCCCTCGAGCGTATCCCAGTGCGAAAGTGCCAGATAATGGACGAAAGCCTCCTGCTGCTTGCCTGCCCGCTGGAGCATATTCAATGCCACATGAAGGGTCTGCTCGTTGCGGAAATCGGGTGTGAGACGGATATACAGCTCGGTCTTCGGACGATAGCCGTCTTCTGCCTTCAAACCAGAAGGGAGCGCGGCCTTATAGACTTCTCCGATGGGAGACATATAATATTCGGAGATCCAGTTCCAGAGCCTCAGCTGACTATCAAGTAAGACTGGGGAAGCATCGAGCAGCTGCAGGATGTCCTTTACCTCATAGTCAGCGGGTTTCCGGTCATGGATCTCCGACACAATACCTACATAGGTCTTGTTTTTTCCAAAAGGTACGAGTACACGGGCACCTACCCTCACATGACCCTCCAGTTGCAAAGGAACTGAATAGGTAAAAAGGCCGTCAAGCGGCAGGGGCAATATGACGTCCGTGTAGCGCACGGATGTGCTTAGAAGAAGTAAGCGACTCCAATCTGCCAGGCGTTGAACTTACCGTTTTTCTTTAAATCGGTATTCAACACATCAAATTCACCTGTCTTACCAAGGCCGAAGTTATAATTGGCAGATACCTGCAGATGGCCGAGCAGCATCAGACCTAAACCAACATTGGCACTGACACTTGAGCTATTGAAAGTCCAATTGCCTACGTCTGTCTTAATATCCTTGTCACCCACATTGAATCCGAACTGAGGACCAGCGAAGAAATAGATGCTGGCAGTGCTTCCCAGACCAATACCATAACGGAGGTTGATGGGGATTTGAATAGACTGCTGCTTAACACTGGTATTATCAACCTCTGCCTTACGCTGATCGTAGAGCGCAGAAGCATCGAAACCAAGACCTACGATAGGAATGGTGAACTTAAATGTCGGGCCAATAAAGAAACCAGCCTGATTAGACTTGCTGATAGCATTCGCATCAAGACTAATGCTGGTCAGGTTCAGACCACCCTTTAAACCGAATTTCACTTCTGCCTTAGCAGGAACAGCTGTCATCAGGGCAGCGAAAAGAACTGCAATGGTTAAAATCTTTTTCATTTCTCAAATCTTTTTAAGTTAAATAAATCGGTGCAAAGATACGAAAAAACTCGGAATCCGTATCGTTTTGTCCAACTTTTAACACATTAATGTCGCTGACGGCGAACCGTCACACGTGCTGCGCTATTGGCTGGCGTTGTCGTCGTTCCTTTCTTTGACTTGCTGGTCTTCATGGTTCGCGTGCTATTTTTCTTGGATTTGAGTTTGCCTTTGCTGGTGGTTTCGAGTTTGGCGATGCTGTCGAGCGAATCCTTCTTCACGGGATCACCGAAGATGGTCTTACGGAAGTCGGCCAGTTCCTGCTCGATACGCTTCTGTTCTGCCGTCATTGCAGCCTCATCAGGACAATACTGCGCCAAGGTCTTGCCCTGGGCGTTGTTGGTCTTGTAGATCTGTCCGCGATACATATTCAGTGTGAAGTAATCGTCCATCGACATCGTGGCGGCATTGTTCAGACTGCTGGGCATCACCGTCTGACGGTTCAGGAAGGGCTCCAGATCACTGTACTTCACCCAGAACAAAGGATACTGGGTGGCCTCTCCGCCAAAGTCATCATCTCGCAACATCACAGGACAGAGGGCAAGCACCTTGATATGGAAAGAGGAATTGGCCTGATCGTAGTAAGCACTCTCCTTCAGGAAGAACTTCTTGACTTCGGAGGAAGGGATGTCGCTGTTGTCAACCTTCAGCTTGCCATCCTGTTCCTCATAGAAGATGTGATAATTGTCGAGGATGGTCTTCATATCCACTTTCGCATCGTCCGTAAAGACATCGCTGCCATCTGTGGGATACTCATAGACGGGGATATAGCCATTCTGCGCCAGCTTAAAGATATAGGTAAACAGGTTCAGTTGTTTGCCCTGTGGCTCTACGGGGTAATACAGACCGGCATTGGCATCTTTCGAGAGATCGAGTTCACGATAGATGTCTCGACGCCACACCACTTCCTCCGGCATCTCCACAGCCGTGGGGAAGGAGATCTGGGCACGGACTGACATGGCAGAAGAAGGATTCTTCCGCTGTTGCTGTTCACTCTGCTGCACGCGACGCTGCTTAGGCTGAGCACAAGTATTTAAAGGCAAAAAGGTAAAAAGGTAAAAGAACATAGAACCTTTTACCATTACCTCTACCCACTGATTCATATTACGATGTTTCATATATTTACCTTTTTACTTTTTTACCTTTTTACTCTTTTTCTTTTTTACCCTTACTTCACAATCACCTCCATCGGATTCTGAAGGGTACGTGTCAGTCCGTCAGGACCAACCACCGTCACACGGGACACATAGAAACGACGGTTACGCGCCAGTTTGCGGAAGGTTTCCTTCTGACGGGCAGAGAAGGCCGCACCGTCGGATGCCATCGGCACGGCGTTTCCCATATTGTCGAAGAATACGGTCTCGAAACTCTGCACACGGAAGGCGATATCCAGGATACCGTCGTCGATAGCCGCCCCGATCGTGTTGGCTGCGACGAGTTGCGACTTAGCCAGACCACCACCTTTATAGCGTGTGGGGTTACCATGCTCATCCTTCATCGAGATATAAGGTGTGGGATCTGGGAGTTTACGTACCCTGAAGGTGTATTGTCCCATCTGCTGCGGATGCCCCGTATTCGTAGAGACAACGGTGATGGTGGCATCCTGTCCGATCTTTGAAGGACGGGCGATATACTTGCCTGGACCTACGGATTGCAAGGTGCCGTTCGTCATTGATGCCTGAATCTTATTGGAAGGCACACCTGGCACACTCACACTGATGGGGTTATTATAACCTGCATAAAGCATGTTCATCAGGTCTGCCGACACCGTCGCACTCGGATCCACAACGGTATATTTCTGACTGAAGTCCCGACGGATATGATCGCCATTGCCATTCACGGTCTCCATATAACCGGCCAACGTGAAATCACCCGTACGGTTGCAGGTAGTCTCATAGAGTCCGTTGTTCAAGGTTACCTTCTGGTTACCGATATAGATATCAGGTACTTGGGTGGTATCCACAGCTGCCATCACGATACGGGCTGAGAAACGGTCACCCCTGATTATCGTCTGGGAGTTTGGAATGACGAAAGCCGAAAGGGCATTCACGCGGATATCCTTCACGTCGATACTCTGTACCAATGTATGCAGCACCTCACGCTCTGCATAACGGACATCGCTCTGCAGCTTCGATAATAAGGTGACGGCTGCGACGGCAGGCATATCCTCAAACATAAACTCCTGCCAGTTCTTTCCCAAAGCCTCAGCCTTAGGCGGAATGGTGGTTGACAGGTTGGAATTGATGATCTGCTGCTTGCTCATATCCGAGGTCATGCCAACAACACGGTTGCGGAAGGACTTGATAGCGTTGTACAACTCCTGACCTTTGCCTCGTCCTGGCGCCAGCATCACCTGATTGGCGGCCTCGAGGTCTTCCTTGTTCTGGAAGTCCTCGATGCGGGCATCCTTTCCGTCTGCCTCACGGACGATGGCCAGTTTCAGTTCCTCGGCGAAGTTATAGAGGGAATCACTGATGCGCCTCACCTCCTGAGCCTTTTCATACCAGGCCTTCACCTTCGTCGGGTTGAGCCGCATCTGCATCTCCAGATCATCATAGACAATCTGGTTTTCCTTGATGGAGCCCTTGGTGGTACGGTTCAGACTGTCTTCCACGATGGAAAAGCCGTTGAGCACCTCTGAAGAGACGTTCAACGCAAGCATTGCCATCAAGACGACATACATCAGATTGATCATCTTCTGGCGAGGGGAGACGGGTCTTTTCTTGATTGCCATGTTCCTATACGTTCATCTTAGCCGTCATTGCCTCAATCATACGGGCATAGATCTTATTGAGATCGGCAATTTGGGCTGCCATCTTACGTGTCTGTTCGTTAATATCGTCGATCGTACCGATCTGTGAACTGGCACTCTTGAGTTGCAGTTCATAGACTTTACAGATACCTGTCAAGGTACGGTTCAGATTCTCCATCTCCTCCGAGTCGTGGGCGAGTTTATCCGTCTGTTCAGACACACGGGAGAGCATCTCCGTGAGGCGTTTCAGTTCCTCCACATAATTGGCGGTTGCCGCCTCAAGTTCTGGTGCCATCTGTGGCAGGACTGAGGGCGCAGGAGCTGTGCCTCCGCCTGAAACAGAAATGACAGAGGATGATACGGCCGCAATGGCCTCACTATCCACAACAGGCGCATTGCTTACAACAGGTGCACTGCTTACGACAGGTGCACTGTCAACGGCTGGAGAAGCCGTATCCGTATGGATATCCAACTCCATGCCATCGGTCGTCTTGTCAAACGGACGGTCGAAGGCGGAGATGAAGAACACCAGCACCTCTGTTCCCATACCGAGGAAAAGGAAGAAGTTGGCACCAGGCAGGTGCGTCAACTTGAAAAGCGTACCTAAGATCACAATCGACGCTCCCCAACTATAGGCATAGTTCAGGAACGTCTGACCAGGCACACTATCCATCCACTTCTGCAAGCGGTAGATGATATTGATTTTACTGTATGTAGTCATATCTTTATTACCTTTAGTGTTATTTCTTCTTTTTGCCTTTCAGCTTGATCTTGTCGCTGGTGGTATTGGCCAGACTCCGTACGCAACGGAAACCTATATAGGAACGCGGCTGGTTCTGATACTCCGAGGAGCGCCAAGCCGAACGGATATACGACTCAGGATCCTTCCACGATCCACCCCTGACACTCTTCTTCTTCAGACGATAGGGATCCTCCTGAGCGGCATTATACTTCAACTGCGGGTTGATGTCGTTCATGGCCTCCACACCGGCTTCGGTATAGATGGTAGAGGTCCATTCTGCCACATTACCCGCCATATCATAGAGCCCATTGCTGTTGGCGGCATAGATACCCACCTTACTGGTAATCAGGTTGCCGTCCTTGGTATAGTTACCGTCATCGGGTTTGAAGTTCGCATAGAAACAGCCCCTTCCACTGGCCACATCCTCATTATCCCACGGGAACTCATTCTGATCCTTACCTCGGGCCGCATACTCCCACTCCGCCTCTGTCGGCAGACGGTAACGCTGCACATAACGCGCCGCAGGACCAAGTCCTTTCAGCAAGTACTCCGTACGCCAGGCGCAGAAGGCATTGGCCTGCTCCCAGGTGACACCCACGACAGGATAGTCGTTATAGGCGGCATTCGAGAAGTAGTAACGCATATAGGTCTCATTGTCGGCATTGGGGAAGTCGTTCACCCAACAGGTGGTATCCGGGAACACATTCACGATATAGGTATTCAGGAAATCCCATGGTCCCGTGAGCTGACGGTTGATGGTCTCTCGCACGATACGCCCTTCATCATCGACATAGGCCGTATCTTTGGAGATCCACACCTGTTCATTGGGATTCACGGTGAGATCCGTATTCAGGTTACGTTCCTGCGGATTGATGCGGTTACGACGCAGGGCGGCCGTGGTATAGTCATAAATCTCATAACGGTAATTCAACTGACGATAATCCAACATACGGTCGCCCGTCACCGGATTGGTGACATACATGCCGTCGATGATTTCTTGCTCGTCCTCATTCGGACGACGAGGCAAGGGCTTCTTCCAGTTGAGGACACTTCCGATCTCCTCACCGTCTTTATCGGTCTTCACCTTCTTATAGGTCTCATCGATCTCCGACAGACGTTCACGCAGGATAGAGTCGCGTACATAGTTCACGAACTGACGGTACATCGAGTTGGTGACCTCGGTCTCGTCCATCCAGAAACCCTCAACGGAGATGTCACGCAGAGGCGTCTTCTTTCCCCAGAGCGTATCCTGGTTCTCAATACCCATCTTTAGGTGACCGCGTTTCACAAGCGTCATACCATAAGGTGTCGGCTCAGAGAAGGTACGACCACTCGCACCCGTCACCTCGCCACCACCTGATGAGGCCATCTTACTACCTAAGCAACTGCTTAACAGAAGCAGTAATGCTAAAAGGCTAAAAGTTTTATTCGTTCCCATATTTCGATGTTTACTACTTGATCATTTACAAGATTCTCACACTCTTATGAAGGTTGCGTCCCTTCTTACGAAGGTCGAGATCCATCTGGTATCCCACAAAGAGCTCATGACTCCCGTTGCCGGCACCCAGCGCCGAGGTATAGAGCTCATAACCGTAGCCCAGTCTGACACCTTTGATGACGCCGCCCAACTGAAAGGTGACTGAGGTGGTAGGACTATAGGTGAGACCAGCATAAAAGCGCCGCTTCTCATGCGAGTACTGCAGTCGTCCGGAGATATCTCCCCGCCAAGCAACCCCATCGGTACGTCCGAGCACAGAGGTCTGTATGGATAAAAACGGATTTCTCAACTGAATATTGTATCCGCCCGTCAAATAATAGGTGGCTGCAATATCGAGCTGATTCTTATCGCCAAGGTCAACACGCGGTGAGGTGATATGCAGGACAGAGAAACCCGCATACCAGTCACGACGACGGTAATAGAGTCCAAGACCGAAGTCGAAAGCGGAGCCTTTGGCTGATGATTTGGTGAAAACGGGGTCGTCGTCGATCACATCAGCCTTGGAGCCATCGAACGTCTCACTGAGCATCGCAAGCTGGACACCTACGCTCAAACGCCCTCCCCACAGTTCCGGCTGATAGGCGTATTGAAGTCCGAAGCGCTTATGGGTAAAGAGCCCGATGGCATCGTTCATGAACTGAAGACCGACACCATGATAGGATTTTAAGGCATAGAACGGCATGTCGGCTGCTGCGTACATCGTATTCGGATTGTGCTCATAACCTGCCATCTGGATGGCATAGGCACCGGCGATGTTCAGTTTGGCCTCCTTACCTACGGCAGCAGGATTGAATGACGACTCCATCGCCCAATAGTGGGAGAAAGAGACATCATACTGAGCCCTGACAGTCAAAGTGACAAAACAAAGTATAAAAATGATATAAAAATGCAGTTTCACACCTAAATAACGTCTTCTTGAGGGGTTTATTATAAATAATACGGATATTTGCTTGCATATTTCAACTTTTTATCTTATATTTGCAACCAAATGACATTTCATAAACCGTAACTCCCTGCTCCTATGAGGCAACAGAAGACTGAACGGACTGCAAACAGGTTCATTGATACCTTGCTGGTATTGACCTTATTCCTTTGGCTGGCACCACACCCAGTCAAAGCTGAGAAGTTTGTGTTTACCACAGCATGGACGGCTCAGGCACAGTTCGCCGG
>JAEEGG010008927.1_pt1 | contig 22604 bp, 31 predicted proteins | sample 9134161 | NCBI WGS metagenome assembly JAEEGG01 (sample SAMN16246543, study PRJNA631951) | gut metagenome | biome: gut microbiome; feature: rumen; material: CR-attached | host: Bos | place: Iran: Karaj | collected 2018-10
TTGCGCTCAAAGTTTCCACTCGATTTCCTTGCGCATACACAATGGGTAAATAGATATTTTGAAGATAGGGGATTTGAATTGGTTGGACATAATACGTCAGATTCTAATTATCCCGAATCGATATATAAAAAAGACCAACTTAAGGTCGTGATTAGACTTAATGCCCCTATTGTGACGCATAGCTCTTTCACTATTACAGTGATTGTATCAGGAGAGCAGGAGAAAGAATGGAATTTCTCAGTTGAAAAGGATGAAAAGATCCTAGAAATGTTTGATGTTTATTTTAGCTATTATTACAATAAGGGGGCTTGACACTTTTGCTCTATACGGAAAATAGTGTGACAGGGACAGTCCCTTGTCACATAAGTAGTCACTCTCACAACCCCTGTTTTTATCAAAAATGAGTAAAAAATGGGTGATTTCTTGTAGATGTCGAGAAATTTATATATCTTTGCCACATATTACTATAAAGTCCACGCTTATGACGCACGCAGGACATAGGGCTTATAAGAAAGTTGATCAAAGGAACCGTCCCTGTGATCTCGATAGATCACAATACGAGGAAGAGAATCTTTCCACAGAAGTAACAGAGGAAGATTTGGCAAATGCATGGACAGATGAATACGGAGTAAAATATAGTGCTGATAGGAAAAGAGTATTATGGGCACCTTCTAATATTCAGACATATTCTATAAAGGAGGGTACCATTATTATTTGTGACAGAGCATTCAACGATAGTCCTAATTCAGGGAATACCCAACTAATCTCGGTTGTCATACCAGAATCTGTCACTCATATAGGCAATAGTGCATTCCAGAATTGCTTTTCATTGGAAACAATAAGTATTCCGAATTCTGTTCAGTATATAGGAAATGCCGCTTTTTCTCATTGCTTCAATATTAATATTTCAATTCCTAATTCTGTTAATTTTATAGGGGATTCTGCATTTTGGAATTGTAGATCTTTATCTTTATTTGTAATACCAGAATCAGTTACTTACATAGGAAGTATGGCATTTGCAAATTGTTATTCGTTAACCCAAGTTAGTATATTGGGTCAAGTTGAATCTATTAAAGCCCAAACATTTGCAGATTGTTTTTGGTTGAATAAGGTCATATTACCAAATTCTATTTCTCACATAGAAAGCCGTGCGTTCTATGAATGTTATAGATTAGAAGAAATAGTTTTCCCCGATTCCATACAAGTCATAGATGAGTGCGCTTTTGATGACTGCCGCTCATTGTTAAGTGTGGTTTTACCTAACACATTAGTTCATATTGGTTATGGAGCATTCCGTGGGTGCGAATCTTTGACGGAGGTTGTAATTCCCACAGCTATTACGACAATTGATAAGTACGTTTTTCAAGATACATATTCTCTTTCGGAAATATCTATACCAGAATCAGTTGTTAATATAGAAGAAGCTGCTTTTCAATGTAGTGGCTTAACACGCTTGTATATCAATTCGATAGTAGATATAAATGATAAAGCTTTTGATGGCTGCTCGTTACAATCTATCTTAATACCTCAAGGAACGACAATGATATTTGAGAAGTCCCTCTCTGAATTCAAAGATAAACTTGTTGAGCAGGATGGTTTAGAGGATTTGAGTGTAGAAGTGACGGAAGAAGATTTGGCAAATGCATGGACTGATGAATTCGGGGTTAAGTACAGTACAGATAAGAAACGATTGCTGAAAGCGCCAATGGGTTTAAGGGAGTATACGATTAAAGCGGGTACTATGGTTATATGCAATATGTCTTTCAGTGAATTTGTTGGTGGCGGTATGAAAAAAGAGTTCTCTGGCATATCTTCTATTATTATACCTAGTAGTGTTGAGCAGATTGGGAGACATGCATTTATGTGTTGTGATAATTTGAGACATATTTATATTCCTGTTTTAATCAAGAAAAAGTTTGAAGAGTTAATTCCTGGTTATAAATATAAACTTGTTGAAATATTAGACATTAACAACAAGGACGGCTGGAGAATAAAAGAAAGAAGACCATTCAACTTGGATGAGATAAATAGAGTGAGCTATGCGCAGGTCGTTGATTCCCAATTTGGAAATAGTGCGGGTTTCTATATGAATTCGGGAGGGTTTACTCATATTCCTTTAGTAAGTTATTCTTCTTTAGCACTTGGTGACATTGTTGATTTGTCTAAGGCAAATATTGTCATATTGAGTAAGGATGGTGATGTAGATATTATGAGAGTGGAAGCATTATGAAACAGGCACTACCCCTGTGATCAGTAGAACCGACCCCATGATCTTGTAACTTAATCATCTTTTAAAAACCCATACATTATGGCACAAGTAAGAATTGTTCCAAAAACCCAAAGCAGAAATTCTCCCATACTATTTACACTTTTGATGAAAGTACAACACTAAAAACAAAAACACTCCCGCTACGGCTATATGTAATACAAAGAAGCCTCTATCAGATATTGGTAATCCATACTCCTCGTCAATCCAACATAGTAAGTTATTAACCATAATATACCAAAGAAACATTCTATGATATTCACAAAATCTAAATAAATAACTGGAAAGGATAATAAATAACCAAGGAAGAAGCCCTACACCCGTTATATAAGAAAGGACAGGCCAATCAATATCAAAATATGACAGGACTGTGTTCAGAAGAAACAATCCTGCCATAGTCATAGGTAATACCTTAAGAAAGCCTAAGAATATCTTATACTGATAATTACTTAGTCTTGAGTCTTCCCCCACATTTGAAGGGGTTCCCTTTTGGTATCTTACCTCCGCAGCCATATTTTCTTTTACCCTTAGTTACACCTGCTTTAGGTGTAGTTGCTTTAACTCTTTTAACCATCTTCTTGCAAATTTATATACTAAACTTTAATTAATCAAATTCCTTAAGGTTATTTAAATATAATACTCTTACTTTAAAGCTTCCCCTCAGCACCCCTGAATTTCATGTATCAAAGCATCTCGCAATTGCTTGACCTGTGTTTTATCTGCATTAAGCAATGCTTGCAAGTCTGTATTAACCTTATCATAGTTAATTGGAACTCCTGCATCCTCTGCACCTTGCAAAGCTTCAAAAACTTTCTTTACAGAGAGATTGCTCTTTTGTGTCACGGGACAGTCCCCTGTCACATAAGTAGTCACTCTTCACAACCCCTGTTTTCATCAAAAATGAGTAAAAAATGGGGAATATCTTGTAGATGTCGAGAAATTTATATATCTTTGCCACATATTACTATAAAGTCCACGCTTATGACGCACGCAGGACATAGGGCTTATAAAAAAGTTGATCAAAGGAACCGTCCCTGTGATCTTTAGGTTGGCTACTGAGAAGGGAAAGGAGATTGCAAGAAATACGGACTACAAGGTGCTGATGGGATTATAAATATAAGAAGATCTCTACAAATGATTATTGAGAGGACAAACATATTCTGCCAATTGCTACATATAGCAAAAATACACTTCAAAAGCGAGAACTGTGGTAAAGTAATCTTTTTGGACTTTGACGGAGTGCTTGCAACAGAAGGATATACAGAGAGCCTGCTTTTGTCAGGAAAGAAGACAAAGGACAAGTTTGGAACGCTTTTTGATCCAAACTGTATTGAATCCTTTAATTGGATCATAAGCCAAACAAATGCTAATGTAGTAATAACTTCTTCATGGAAGAATTATCTATCTCTATTGAGTATAATAAGAATGTGGAGATATCGGAAAATGTTAGGAATGGTAATTGGAGTAACCCCATCTATCTCGATATATCGGGGTGAAGAAATAGACAGATGGTTAAGTAAACATATTGGAATAAACAATTATGTTATCATAGATGACATGGACAATAGGCAGTTCAGGAAAGAACATCATTCCCATTTGGTAACAACAAATCATTTCTCTGGGTTAGATACATCAGCAGCACAACAAGCTATAAGATTATTGACATGAAGAAGGTATTAAAGAAGATTATTTGGATGGCTGGCATTTTGACTGTTATATGTTTAGTCATCATTTATATCTGCAACCAAATTGTTGTAAACAATGCAGAGGGCAAGGTGTTCTCTGATATAGACAGCATAAGATATAATAAGGTGGGGCTGTTGTTGGGAACAACACCACAGGCGAGATTTGACAGGATTACAAATTACTTCTTCATTTATCGCATTGATGCGGCTGAGCAGTTGTATAAAGCCAGGAAGATAGAGAAGATACTGGTTAGTGGGGATGAGAATAGCCTGGATGGAGTCAATGAAACGAAATGCATGAGGGATTCTCTGGTGGCGAGAGGCATACTAGCAAAAGATATTATTCTTGATGGCAAAGGATATAGAACCATAAATTCTATTATCAATGCAAACAAGGTGTATGGGGTGAAGAGTTTTACCATTATCTCGCAGAAGTTCCACAACGAGCGGGCCATATATCAGGCAGAGCATCTTGGGCTGGATATCGAGAACATTCAGGCTTATAACGCCAAAGATCCCAAGTCAAGGCGAGCCTATCTTACCACTATCCGTGAATATTTCGCGAGAGTGAAGATGTTTCTGGATCTAATGACTGATAAAACAGCAGAGAATAATATTTAAACGGAATAAAATTATTAACTTTGCAAACGAAACGAAATATGGTGAAACGTAGAGAAATAAGAAACAGTACGGCTGAGTTCCTCATCTTTCAGATAGAAGGAAAGGAACAGGGCGTGGAGGTGTACTATAAGGACAAAACTGTGTGGTGTACTCAGAAAGCGATGGGAATGTTGTTCGACTGTACCTCTGACAATATAAGTGTGCATTTGCAGAACATCTATGATACTGATGAACTGAAAAAGGAGGCAACTACCGAGAAAATTTCGGTAGTTCGACGTGAAGGTAATAGGGATGTTAATCGTATGCTTCAGTTCTATAACCTCGACGCGATTATCAGCGTGGGGTATCGTGTCAATAGTATTCGGGCAACTCAGTTCCGACAATGGGCCACAAGTGTACTGCGAGAATATGCTATTCGTGGCTATGTGTTGGACAGGAAACGTATGGAGAATGGCACATTCTTGGATGAGGACTATTTTGAGCATCTGTTAGCAGAGATTCGTGAGATTCGCCTGTCAGAGCGACGTTTCTATCAGAAATTGACGGACATCTATGCTACCGCTATTGACTATAATCGCGATGCACCGACGACAAGACTCTTCTTCAAGATGATGCAGAATAAGATGCATTATGCGGTTCATGGCCGGACAGCCGCTGAGTTGATAGTTGAGCGTGCTGATGCAGAACAAGAACACATGGGGTTGACGACCTGGGAAAACGCACCAGACGGAAAGATTGTCAAGACGGATGTATCAATAGCCAAGAATTATCTGAAGGAAATGGAGTTAGCTGATATGGGACAACTGGTAAATGGTGTCCTCGAATTGGCGGAGCGAATGGCTAAGCGGCATATTCCGATGACAATGGAAGATTGGGCCAAACAGATTGACACCATCTTAGCGGCTGGTGGCAATGAGGTATTGCAGACAGCAGGGAGCGTGTCAGCCGAAGAAGCAAAGGAACATGCAGAAACAGAGTTCGAGAAATATCGTATAGTACAAGATCGTCTGTTTCAAAGTGACTTTGACAAATATCTGGGCGAATTGCCATTCGATGGCGAATAATTGGCTATCCAAGATGGCATAGGGACAGGTGACTGACATTTGTGCGCACAGCCTCTTGTCGATTAAGAATCTTTAACGAGCAAAGAGCCGGAATTCAGGGATTTCTTTTGTACTTTTGTGAACTAAATCTAAAATATCACAAACAATTATGAAGAAATATTTGTGTCTGGCATGTCTGCTGCTGGCAGTCATGACCGCCGCAGGCAAGAAGCACAGGCTTGACATCAACAGGACGTGCGAGGTGAAAATAGTGAGGGTGGCCCAGGAGGGTACGAAGCTGGTGAAGGCATGGGCCACAGCGGGCTCCGTAGACAAAGCCATCGAGCAGGCAAAGCTCGACGCCGTGGCCGCCTGCCTGTTCCACGGTGTACCGGCCAACGAGAATTCTGACGAGATACTGCCCGTCTGTCTGCACGGCACGGCCGACTACGAGAAGAACAAGGAGTACTTCGACCGCTTCTTCGACAAGGAGGAGTTCCTGAATTATGTCAGTCAGGTGACGTCGCGCTACCCGACGGGACAGGACAACGTGAAGGTTGGCGGCGACCACCGTGTCGGCGTGAACCTGGTCGTGAAGTATACGGCGTTGCGCCAGATGCTGGAACGCGACGGCATACAGCGTTCGCTGGACAGTTTTTAACCTCAGGGAATAAACAAAAAACGAAAGCATATGGGAAAGAAAATTCTGATGATGGCCCTCGTCTGTCTGCTGTGCGGGCAGGCATGGGGCCAGGGCCGCGCCCAGAAGCCGGTGATCATGGTGGTGCCCGAGAAGGCATGGTGTATTAACAGCGGTTACAGCAAGGACGGCCGCAACGTGGACTACGAGAAGGCGCTGCTGAACAACGACATCCTGAGCGTCATCACGAAGATGGGCGACATCATGGCCGAGCGTGGCTACCCGCTGAAGCACCTCAGCAGCACGCTCGACGAGCTGAAGAACGAGGCTGCCATGGACATGGCGCTGCGCTCGCGCGGCGACGGCGAGATACAGGAGGACGAGCTGGACCAGCTGCTGCGTGTGGCCAATGCCGACATCCTGGTGAACATCGCCTTCACCAGAAAGTCGCAGGGTCCCCGCTCGCAGGTGGAGTTCCGCGTGACGTCGGTCGACGCTGCCACCCAGAAGCAGATTGGCGGTCATGTGGGCACGAGCTCGGTGTCGTCAGCCCCGGTGGTCTCGCTGCTGCAGGAGTCGGTGGTGGGCTTCATGGACAACTTCACACAGCGCATCATGCGACACTTTGAGGACGTGGCCACCAACGGTCGCGAGGGCACCATCATCTTCAAGACGGCCAGCGACTGTCCGAAGAACTTCGAGTCGATGGTCACCCTGAACGGCGAGCAGGGCGAGCTGGCCGACGCCATTGAGTACTGGCTGGCAGAGCACGCCAAGAGCGACAACTTCACGCAGCAGGGCAAGACGCGTAACCGCCTGGCCTTCGAGCAGGTGCGCTTCCCGCTCTTCGGCAAGGCCGCCTTCGGACGCCAGAAAGCCATCAACGCCGAGGGTTTCATCAAGCCCATCAGCACGTTCCTTGGCCAGTTCGGACTGTCGGTATCGACGACACCCGTGGGCATCGGCAAGGTCTACGTGGTCTTAGGCAGACAATAAACTAATAAGGAGGATACAGCCATGAGAAGAACAGCATTGCTACTCTTGATGCTCATCACCCTCAGCGGGGTGTATGCACAAGGCGACCGCGTGAAGGTCGGTACCATCGTGTTAAGTCCCTACATCGCTGCAACGGACAGCTATACGCCACAAGCCCGCCAGACGCTGATGGACAAGATGCGGCAGATGATCACCCAGGCCGGACTGTCGTCGTACGGCGTCGATGAGAAATTCATCATGACAGCCCACGTGCAGTCGGTACAGAAGGAGGTGACGGGAACCATTCCGCAGAAGACCGCCGTCCAGCTCTCGATAACGTTCTACATCGGCAACGGCGTCAGCGGCACGCTGTTCACGTCGCACCAGGTGGAGGTCAAGGGCATCGGCAACGATGAGGACAAGGCCTACATGAACGCCATCCGCAAGATCTCGGCCAACGATGCCGGCATTCAGCGCATGATTGCCGAAGGCAAGAGCCGCATCCTGGACTTCTACGCCAAGGAGAGCACGTCGATTGTTGCCGCCGCCAAGGCGCTGGCGACAGCCGGCAGCTACGTGGAGGCCATCCAGACGCTGATGGCCCTGCCCTCGACGAGCCGACAGTATGGCGAGGCCCAGCAGCTCATCGGCCAGTACGGCGTGAAGTACTATGCACGGGTCAACGGCGAACTGCTGAACAAGGCACGTGCCGCCTGGAGCGGGTCGCTCAGCGAGGACGGTGCACGCACGGCCAAGGGCTATCTGCAGCAGATGGTGAACCCCACAGCCGCCGAACTGGCGGAGGCTAAGCAGCTGACACGCGCTATGGCACAGAAGCTGCAGGCCGACGAGGCCGCCGAGTGGCGCCTGCTGGAGAAAGCCATGGACCAGGAGCATGAGCGGATGCTGGCACGCATAGACCAGGAGACGACCGAGGCCGTCGCCGCCGCTGCCGTCGCCGTGGCCCGCTATGAGGCTCAGCCGCGACGCGTCTACCATATCCACTGGTGGTAAGCCCCACCCACTCTCCCATTGAGAGGGGAGTAAAGCCTCACCCCCACCCCCTCTCCCATTGAGAGGGGAGTTGTAAGGAGAATAACAAACAAAACACATATAGAAATAATGAAACGAAACTACCTGAAACTGCTGTGCGCCCTGCTGATAGCGGGACCGGTAGTGACATCGTGTAACGATTTCGACGAGGTATACCTCCTGACGGAAGTATCGGGAGACGAAGACCTCGCTGAGTACCAGAAGACCATCAAAGTGTGGAGCGACTCCATCAAGCACTTCAAGGAGCGCACGCTAACTAACCTTGAGAATAGCAAGGAGTGTCCCGACAACGCCTTTGCAGCGTATGCCCCCGACGTCACCGAGACGCTGGCCGACGGCACGACGGTAGGCTATGTCGACATGGGAACATCGGTATACTGGGCCGTCATGAACGTGGGCGACGAGATGGAGCCGCTGCTGGAGATCGACTCGCTGATCTACTATCCTGAGGAGCCGAAGCTGGACTACTCGGGCATGGCGAAGTCGATGCCGCTGCTGGACTACCTGAACAAGAAGAACACGGGCAGCAACCAGCAGCTGGTGGACGACTATATCAAGGACTGTAAGGAGTACATGTGGAACGACCGTCTGAAGTACCGCCAGCTGGCCAACTACTACTACAGAAAGTATATCTATATGGTTAGCACGGATTTCCACAGATTCACATGGGGAACGACGGAACTGTACAAGAAGGACGATGTGGTAGACTTGTCGAAGATCCCCGCCGGCGACATCCAGTCCAGCAACGACGTGGCCAAGCGCTACTGGGGCAGCAAGTGGCAGACGCCCACACCCGAGATGTTCCAAGAGCTGCTGGACAACTGCACCTACAAGATGCTGACCGTCACCGTCAGATACCTCTCCGGTGACAACAACATGAAGACCAACACGCAGTACGGTGCCCTCTTCACGTCGAAGACGACCAAGAAGCAGCTGTTCTTCCCGACCATTGCCCAGAAAGAGAGCGAATACAGGGATTACCACTTTTGCTACATGACGACTCACCGGCTGGACGACGAAAGCTTCCAATGCTTTGTCGTCGGCAAAGACCGGAAGGTGAACATCAAGGCAAAGATTGCCGAAAGCCCGGCCATGGTGCGTCCGGTAAGGAGCAAGTAAACAGTAGAGAAGAACCTAAGAAGCAAGACTACAATGAAACATACAAAATACATACTCGTTGCGCTGATGGTACTCGTCTGTGCCGGTGTCAGCGCCAAGAAGAAAACGAAAGTGTTCTATGACTCGAAGAGCAACATCGTGGGTATCACCGGTTCCTACAACGAACTGTCGCGAGGCGGCATCAACGCCAAGTTCTTCAATAACAACGACATAGACTTCAAGTTTCCCAGCATAGAAAGCCCGCGGGGCTACAGCATAAGGCTGGACCTGGAGCATCAGAACGTGGGCAAGAAGGTGCTCGACATGCTGCTGCAGAGGAAATCAGGAAAACTGTCGTACGACCTCCTGCGCCAGCGCGCCCTGCAGAACGCACAGCTGGCCGACGAGGAGATTGCCGACGCCAGCTTCCTCGACACGAGAACCCTGCTGAGCGACGACATCCTGCCCATACTTCAGAACAACTACATCTACCTGCAGTACGAGGCACATCCCCGTCCTGGCACCGTCAAAAAGACGAAATGGGCTACCATCACCTACTCGGGCAAGGAGTCGTTCATCCTGTGGTTCCTCTACAAGGTGAACATCACCGAGGATGTCATCCATCAGGTGGAATCGAACTGGGACAATCTGGAGGCCTACGACAGAATCCCCGTGTCATTGTCGTACGTGGCCAGTGGCCAGCGCGAGATCAAGCTCAGAGACAACAAGAACCTGAACAAGGTCATGCGTCAGCTGTCGAAGGAAGTGCCCGTGCTGGCAGTACGCGGACAGGCCCTGAAAGGCCGTCGTGCCGCAGTCGGCATCAACCAGGGACTGCGCAGGAAGGACCGACTGGACGTCTATCGCCAGGTGCAGGCCACCGACTCCAGCATCGTATCGGAAAAGATTGGTACCGTCAGGGCTGCCGGTCTGCGAAACAACACCACCGGCTACGTGCCCATCTCGGGTAAGACGCCGTCATACAAAATGGGCGATATGCTCGTATGGTCGCGCGACCACCGTACGGCCCTGAGCGTCATGGGACGCTACGAGGACAAGGCCATCGGCGCCGGCATCCAGTATGACCGTATGCTGACCCTGAACCGTGCCGGCATCTCCACCCACTTCCTGTTCGACGCGTCGTTCGGTCTCTACGAGAAGTTCGGAAAACGACTGTACAAGCTGCCCGGCTACAATGACTACGTGAAGTCGCCGGACTTCATCGACTTAGGCATCGGTCTGGGCGTCGGTCTGAACGCCAACCACTTCCAGCTCATGGCCTATGCCATGTACCAGCTGGATGCCATCTACATGCACGGCATCGACATCGACATCGAAGGCAAGACGGCTGTGTACTCCGGTAACGGCGAGACCGTCTCGTCATACCTCTACCGAATGCCGCTGGGTGTGAAAGCAAACATCAACATCAAGTACCCGTTGCAACTGACTGTGGGAGCGGAGTACCATCTGAAGGTCAAGGGAGCGAAAGACTCTGAGAACTCCGAGAATGCATGGGGCTACGACCACTACAAGAAGACCTTCCTGAAGCCGATGGGCTACACACGCGAAGGCGTGGGCTTCTATGCCGGCCTGCGGTTCTGCTTCTAACAAAGACACACCATCGGATACCGAACAGGTATCCCATTATACAGAGAAGAGGCTGAAAGCGATTGCTTCCAGCCTCTTTCCTATTTGTTGCGTATTTCAAGCGTGCATCACAAGAACGGTTTACCAGTCAAGAGCGTCGTTCTAAAACGGCTTACCAGTCTAGAACGTCGTTGCCACTGTTCGTAGGGTCGTAGCCGCTATTGTCCTGAGGCGTCGTGGACTGTCCCTGCTTCGGTGTCGTCTGACCCTGACTGGACTGTCCCTGCTGCGACGCAGCCTGACGCTGCATGACACGTGCACGCTGCTGCTGCACACGCTCCTCAGCCTTCTGGTCAGCAGCACGACCTACAGCAGCACCGATGACGGCACCTCCAGCCATACCGACCACCTGTCCCACGTTACTGCCACGCCATCCGCCAGAGATGCCACCGATGGCGGAGCCGAGGATGGAACCAAGCTGTGCTCCGGTATAAGCACCGGAAGCCTCGTAACTGCCACAGCTGCTGAGCAGCAGCGTTACGCCAAAGATCAAGGTCAATATTTTCTTCATAGCCATACCGTTTTATATGTTCACGGTGCAAAGATACAACAAAAAGCAGAAAGTTCCAAACGGATTTTCCCTAAATCGACGTAGGCATTTCCCTATAGTCATCGGAAAGCCTGGAGACGACGTCACCGGATAGGTCAGAAGACGACGTCACAAAGACCTTATTTCACGACAAATTCAAAGACCTTATTTCACCACGTATTCGAAGTGCTGGTAATCCTTGCGCGTGGTCCAGTCGCCACCCCATTGGAAGCCGTGCTTCTTGAACAGCCGCACGCAGAGGTCGTTGCGCGTAATCTTATAAGGGAACTGGCGACTGCGGTCACAATAGGCCGTAGCCGTCGCGGGCTGTACGAAAAGTGTGCCGTCCTTACGCCGCCGGCAGTAGGGATTGTAGAGCGTGTTGATGTCGACAGCCAGGCCGCGGGCGTGGTACGACAGGTTATTGCTGCCGGCTATGACGCGGTAGCAGAAGCACGACGAGTTGTTGTCGCGCATCTGACGCTCGTCGTCGGCATCATAGACGTCGGGCAGCACCATCCGCTCTATGGGATAGCGGTGCTCGTAGAGCGTGCGCAGGATGGTCAGCAGCTTGTCGGCGATAAGACGGTTGCACACCATCTCACCACGATGTACGCGTCCCTCCTGGTCGTAGTGTAGCACACGCAGGTAACGCAAGTCGGAACGGCCGATGTGCGGGTTGTCGTGGTACGTCTTACCCTGCATCAGCGTCCAGATGCTGTCAGGGATAGCCTCGCTGGTGAAGTCGGCAGTCTGTTGGGCGGTAGCCGTAATAGCAAGCAGCAGCGCCGTCAGAAAGAAAAGAATTCGTCTCATACCCCAATAAATTTGGCGTCAGCCAACACTTCTTAATTCAAAATTCTCATTCAAAAATCAAAGGGACAGGATTGATTTGAATGTCAACATCCAATCAAAACCTGTCCCCAGATTGATAACTTAGTTCTGAGCCTTATTCAGCCTTTGCCTCCTCAGCGGGAGCCTCAGCAGCCTCAGCAGCGGGTGCCTCAGCAGCCTCAGCGGCGGGAGCCTCAGCAGCAGCCTCTGCCTTTGGAGCAGCAGCCTTGCGCGAACGACGCGTCTTCTTCTTCGTCTCGCCCTTAGCCATTTCGGGATCGAAGTCGACGAGCTCGATGAAGCATACCTGAGCGGCGTCACCCTGACGGGTGCCGAGCTTGATGATACGGGTGTAGCCACCGGGACGGTCGCCCACCTTCTCAGCTACAGTAGAGAAGAGTTCCTTAATGGCATCCTTGTTCTGCAGGTAGCTGAACACGACGCGGCGCGAGTTGGTAGAGTCCTCCTTACCCTTGGTAATCAGGGGCTCCACGTACTTCTTCAAGGCCTTTGCCTTGGCAACGGTCGTAGTGATTCTTTTGTGCATGATCAGCGAGATAGCCATGTTTGCGAGCATGGCGCTGCGGTGAGATGCAGTACGACCGAGATGGTTGAATTTCTTGTTATGTCTCATTGTTTGACTTTACTTTTTATTGGGCAATTCTAATTATCAATTGTCAATTGTGAATTGTTAATTGTGAATTTTCAATCGAAATTATTCCTTGTCCAGTTTATACTTTGAAATGTCGGTTCCAAACGACAGATTCAGACTCTCGAGCAAATCATCAAGCTCCGTGAGCGATTTCTTACCGAAGTTGCGGAACTTCAGGAGGTCGGTCTTGTTGTACTGTACGAGATCGCCAAGCGTCTCAACGTCGGCAGCCTTCAGACAGTTCAGGGCACGAACGGAGAGGTTCATGTCCGTGAGCTTCGTCTTCAGCAGCTGGCGCATATGCAGCACCTCCTCATCAAACTCCTGGTTCGTCTCGGCTTCGGTGTTCTCGAGCGTGATCTTCTCGTCGGAGAAGAGCATGAAGTGGTAGATGAGGATCTTGGCAGCCTCCTTCAGGGCGTCCTTCGGGTGGATGGAACCGTCCGTGGTGACTTCGAGGACGAGCTTGTCGTAGTCGGTCTTCTGCTCGACACGATAGGGCTCGACAGCGAACTTCACGTTACGGATAGGTGTGTAGATGGAATCGATGGGTATGACGTTGACGTCGGTGCAGAACTCACGGTTCTCATCGGAGGGCACGTAGCCACGGCCCTTGTTGATGGTAAGGTCAATCTGCATCGATGCCTTGGAATCTAAATGACAAATCACCAATTCGGGATTCAGCACCTCAAATCCAGTCAGATACTTGCCAATATCACCGGCTTTAAACTCGGTAGAATTCTCAACAGTGATGGAGACTTTCTCGTTCTCGAATTCTTCCACTACTTGCTTGAACCGTACTTGCTTCAGGTTCAAGATAATGTTGGTGACATCCTCCTTTACTCCAGGGACGGATGAGAACTCATGCTCAACACCTGAGATACGAATGGTGTTGATGGCATAGCCCTCAAGCGATGAAAGGAGAATGCGGCGCAGGGCGTTACCGATGGTCACACCAAAGCCAGGCTCTAACGGACGGAATTCGAACTTGCCGAACTTGTCGTTGGCCTCCAGCATTACTACTTTATCGGGTTTTTGAAATGCTAATATCGCCATTAACTTAATGATTTTTAGTTCTTAGAGTACAACTCAACGATTAACTGCTCCTTAATGTTCTCGGGAATGTCGGCACGGTCCGGGCGGTGCAGGAACTTACCTGCCTTTGCCGTCTCGTCCCACTCAATCCAGGGATACTTGCTGTGGTTGAAACCAGCAAGGGCGGCCTCGATGACCTCCAGAGACTTTGACTTCTCACGGACACCGACAACCATACCGGGCTTAACCACGAAAGAAGGAATGTTCACTACCTGGCCATCGACGATGATGTGCTTGTGACCCACCAGCTGACGGGCAGCAGCACGTGTCGGGGCGATACCCAGACGGAACACAACGTTGTCGAGTCGGCTCTCAAGGCTCTGGAGCAGCACCTCACCGGTGATACCCTCAGCCTTTGCGGCCTTCTCAAACAGGTTACGGAACTGGCGCTCAAGAACACCATAGGTGTACTTGGCCTTCTGCTTCTCTGCCAGCATGACAGCATACTCCGACTGCTTGCGGCGGCGGTTATTGCCATGCTGTCCCGGGGGGAAGTTCCTACGGGACAAAACTTTGTCCGGGCCGAAGATGGCTTCTCCAAATCGGCGGGCAATTTTTGATTTCGGTCCAATATATCTTGCCATAACTTTTGTAAAATGGAAAAATTAAAAAATGTAAGGATGTAAAAATGGGCTTGCGCACGCTTCTACTACTTCATCTCTTAACCGTTCCGAATTTTTAAATTTTATAATTATTACATTTTTACATTGCGTATAACGCATTACACGCGGCGACGCTTCGGAGGACGGCAGCCGTTGTGCGGCAGCGGCGTAACGTCGACAATCTCCACGACCTCGATACCGGCACCGTGTACGGCACGGATGGCCGACTCACGACCGTTACCGGGACCCTTCACGTATGCCTTCACCTTGCGCAGACCCAGGTCGAAAGCGACCTTTGCGCAGTCCTCGGCAGCCATCTGGGCAGCGTACGGAGTGTTCTTCTTTGAGCCGCGGAAGCCCATCTTACCTGCTGACGACCAAGAGATCACCTGACCCTCGTCGTTTGCCAGCGACACAATAATATTATTAAAAGAGCTGTGAACGTGCAGCTGACCAATGGCGGTCACGCGGACATTCCTCTTCTTGGAAGTGACTGTTTTCTTTGCCATGACTTTTCAATTCTTTAATTTTTCAATTCTTAAATTTACTTAGTGGCCTTCTTCTTGTTTGCAACAGTCTTCTTCTTACCCTTACGGGTACGAGCATTGTTCTTCGTGCTCTGACCGCGAACGGGAAGACCGTGACGATGACGGACACCACGATAGCAACCAATATCCATCAGTCGCTTGATATTCAACTGGATCTCGCTGCGGAGATCACCTTCTACTTTGAATTCAGCGCCGATAATTTCACGGATTTTGGCTGCCTGGTCGTCCGTCCACTCGTTGACCTTCAGGTCACGGCTGACGCCTGCCTTGTCCAATATCTTTGCTGAACTACTTCGACCGATACCATAGATATAGGTCAATGCGATTTCGCCACGCTTATTCTGGGGCAAATCTACTCCAACAATTCTTATTGCCATTGTTAAAAATAAGTGATAAAATAAACTGTTAAATTTCGAAATTCTGCTAAATAGCGTGCAAAGGTACGAAGATTTTCTCAAACCTCCGTACTCTTTTATGCTTATTTAACAATTAAGTGTTAACCCTGACGCATCTTGTACTTAGGGTTCTTCTTGTTGATAACGAACAGGCGACCCTTACGACGTACGATCTTGCAGTCGGGAGTACGCTTCTTCAATGATGCTCTTGTCTTCATATCTTTTCAGTTGATTATTTGTATCTGAACACGATTCTGCCCTTTGTCAGGTCATACGGACTCATCTCGACCTTGACCTTGTCGCCAGGCAGTATACGAATGTAGTGCATTCTCATCTTTCCCGAGATATGGGCGATGATGGGTACACCGTTTTCCAGTTCTACACGGAACATTGCGTTAGACAATGCCTCGACAATCGTTCCGTCCTGTTCAATAGCACCTTGTTTTGCCATGCTTCTTTATTGTTTGCTTTCTAATTCCTCGATTTCCTTGAATGACGATAAAATCTCTGCCTGTCCCTTACGGATGCATATCGTATGCTCGAAGTGCGCTGCCGGCTGACCGTCACGTGTACGGATAGTCCAGCGGTCCTTACCGTCGAGGTAGATGTCGCGCTTGCCCATGGTGATCATCGGCTCGATGGCGATACACATACTGGCTTTCAGCATGACGCCATTGCCGCGACGGCCGTAGTTGGGCACCGGCGGGTCCTCGTGCATCTCGCGGCCAATGCCATGACCGGTGAGCTCGCGGACGATGCCGTACTTCTGCGCCTCGCAATGGTCCTGGACGGCTGAGCTGATATCCCCCAGATGGTGCCCGGCCTGAGCCGCCTCGATACCGAGGTAAAGGGCCTCCTTGGTGGTTTTCAGCAGCTGCCGTACCTCTTCGGTCACCTCGCCGACACAGAACGTGTAGGCCGAGTCGCCGTTGAACCCGTTGAGCAGTGTGCCGCAGTCGATGGAGATGATGTCTCCCTCCTTCAGCACGGTGTCCTTGTTTGGTACACCGTGGACGACTGCGTCGTTCACCGAGGTGCAGATGCTGGCGGGAAACGGCCCTCCGTATGGATTCGGGAACCCCTTGAACGTGGGTATGGCACCATGGTCACGAATGAACTCATCGGCCACCTTATCCAACTGGAGGGTCGTTACACCAGGCTTGATATGCTTTGCCAATTCGCCAAGGGTCTTACCAACGAGTTGGTTGGCCTGGCGCATCAGCTCAATTTCATCTTCAGTCTTCAGGAATATCTTCATGGAAGACTTAGTAAGCTGCCATGCCACGGCCATGGATGCGGCCGGAGCTGAGCAGACCGTCGTAATGACGCATCAGCAGATGACTCTCGATCTGAGCGAGGGTATCGAGTACCACACCGACGAGAATCAGCAGCGATGTACCACCGAAGAACTGTGAGAAAGCATCCTGCACGTTCAACAGGCTTGCGAAAGCCGGCATGATGGCGATGAAGGCGATGAAGAGCGAACCGGGCAGGGTGATGCGTGACATCACCGTGTCGATGTAGTCAGCGGTGTCCTTACCGGGCTTGACGCCAGGAATGAAACCGTTGTTACGCTTCATGTCCTCAGCCATCTGTGTAGGATTCAGCGTGATGGCAGTGTAGAAGTACGTGAACGCGATGATCAGCAGGGCGAAGATGATGTTGTACGTCCAGCTGTGGTGGTCGAGCATCGAGCGCACGAACCAGCTTGCGTTCTCAGGAGCCGAATACTGTACGATAGCCAGGGGGATGAACATCAGAGCCTGAGCAAAGATGATAGGCATCACGTTGGCAGCGAACAGCTTCAGGGGGATGTACTGGCGGGCACCGCCGTAGGTCTTGTTACCCACGACACGCTTGGCATACTGTACAGGAATCTTGCGGACGGCCTGTACCAGGACGATGGCGGCACAAACGACAGCGTAGAGGATGATAATCTCGACGATGAACATCACCAGACCACCACCAGTGATGGCGGTGAAGCGCGAGCTGACCTCCTGGATGAAGGCCTGCGGCAGACGAGCGATGATACCGATCATAATGATCATCGAGATACCGTTACCAATACCCTTGTCCGTGATACGCTCACCCAGCCAGAGGATGAACATAGAGCCGGCAGCGAGGATGACCGTTGCGGGGAACATGAACACGGGCCAGCTGATACCGGAGGCCAGTGCTGCTCCTGAGGTCATCTTCAGGTTGATCAGGTAGCTCGGTGCCTGGAACAGCAGGATGGCCACTGTCAGGTAACGAGTGTACATATTGATCTTCTTGCGGCCGCTCTCACCCTCGCGCTGCATCTTCTGGAAATAAGGCACAGCGACAGCGAGGAGCTGCATCACGATAGAAGCCGAGATGTAAGGCATGATTCCCAGTGCGAAGATCGACGCATTGGAAAAGGCGCCACCTGAGAACATATCGAGCAGCGACATCAGACCGCCGGCAGTCTGCGACTGCAACTGGTCCAACATGGCAGGGTTGATGCCGGGGAGCACCACGAACGAGCCGAAACGATAAATTGCTACAAACAGGAATGTGATGAGGAGTCGCTGACGCAGGTCCTCAATCTTCCAGATGTTCTTCAGTGTCTCAATAAACTTCTTCATTGTCTTGCTTAGATTATTGTTGTGTTACCACCTACTGCCTTGATAGCTTCCTCGGCTTTCTTCGAGAAGGCATTAGCCTCCACCTCGAGCTTGGCCTTGAGCTCACCGTTGCCCAGGATCTTCACCAGCTCCTTACCGTTGGTGAGACCAGCGGCGACGAGCTCTGCGATGCCGATCTTCGTGAGGTTCTTAGCCTCGGCCAGCTTCTGAAGGGTCGACAGGTTGACTGCGAAGTACTCCTTGTGGTTGATGTTCTTGAAACCAGACTTCGGCACGCGACGCTGCAGAGGCATCTGACCACCTTCGAATCCAATCTTTCTCTTATAACCCGAGCGAGCCTTGGCACCCTTGTGACCACGGGTAGAAGTACCACCGAGACCGGAACCGGGGCCACGGCCGATACGACGACGTGAGTGAGTAGAACCTGCTGCAGGCTTCAAATTATTCAGTTTCATAGTCGAATCTCTTTTTAAGTTTGTTATTACTCTACGACGGTCACCAGGTGATGAACCTTACGGATCATACCGCGGATGGAAGGATTGTCCTCAACTTCGACAACCTGAGAAATCTTACGCAGGCCGAGGGCCTCGAGCGTACGCTTCTGATCGACCGGATAACCAATCTTACTCTTAATCTGCTTAATCTTGATTGTTGCCATAATTCAAGTCTCCTTCCTTATCCTCTAAATACTTTGTCCATACTGATACCACGGGTACCTGCCACGGTGTAGGCGTCGCGCATCTTGCTCAGAGCAACGATGGTAGCCTTCACCAGGTTGTGGGGGTTGGAAGAACCCTTCGACTTAGCCAGCACGTCCTTCACACCGACGCTCTCGAGCACGGCACGCATAGCGCCACCAGCAACGAGTCCGGTACCGGCAGCTGCCGGCTTCAGGAACACCTGGGCACCACCGAAGCGGGCCTCCATCTCGTGGGGAATCGTTCCCTTGAGCACGGGAACCTTCACCAGATTCTTCTTGGCTGCCTCGACACCCTTGGCGATGGCGGCGGTGACTTCGCCAGCCTTGCCCAGGCCCCAGCCGATCACGCCGTTGCCGTCGCCGACAACCACGATGGCTGCGAATGTAAAGGTGCGACCACCCTTCGTCACTTTCGTAACACGGTTGATGGCAACCAGTCTGTCTTTCAACTCTACGTCACTATTTACTTTTACGTTTTTCATTGCCATAATCGTTTAGAAATTAAGTCCACCTTTACGTGCGGCGTCAGCCAGCGACTTCACACGGCCGTGATAGAGATAGCCGTTACGGTCGAAGACCACGGCGGTGACACCAGCCTCGAGGGCTTTCTTTGCCACGAGCTCGCCGACCTTCTCTGCCTGCTGGATCTTCGGCATGGCCTCGAGGCCGAGTGAAGAAGCAGCAGCGAGTGTTTTACCTTCCAGGTCGTTGATGACCTGGGCATAGATCTGCTTGTTCGAACGGAACACGCTCAGACGGGGACGCTCGGCGGTGCCGAAGACGCTCTTGCGAATTCTATATTTGATCTTAATTCGTCTTTCTACTTTCTTTGTTGTCATAATCTCTGTAATTTTTTAATTTTTACATTTTTACATTGTAAGATTACTTAGCGGATGCCGACTTACCCGACTTACGACGGATAACCTCACCCTTGAACAAAATACCCTTTCCTTTGTAAGGCTCAGGCATACGGAAAGAACGAATCTTGGCACAAATCATGCCGAGGAGCTGCTTGTCGGCCGACTCCAGGATAATCTGCGGGTTCTGGTTACGCTCCGACTTCGTCTCCACCTTCACTTCCTTCGGAAGCTGGATGAAGATGGGGTGCGTATAACCGAGGGCGAACTCAATGAGGTTACCCTGGTTGCTCACACGGTAACCGACACCGACGAGCTCCATCTCCTTCTTGTATCCTTCGCTGACACCGACAACCATGTTGTTGACGAGTGCACGGTAGAGACCGTGGAAAGCCTGCTTCTGCTTGATGTTGACAGGGCTGTTCTCATCGATCTCGAAAGTCACGTGACCGTCCTCGATGTTCATCTTGATGGAACGGTCAACCTTCTGTGAAAGTTCTCCCTTGGGACCCTTGACGGTCACAACGCCGTCCTTGTCCTGAGTAACGGTAACGCCTGCAGGGATGCTAATGGGCAATTTTCCTATTCTTGACATATTCAGTCCTCCCAATTAATAGACGTAGCAAAGCACCTCGCCGCCGATCTTCAGCTGTGAGGCCTCCTTGTCAGTCATGACACCTTTAGACGTGGATAAGATGGCGATACCCAGTCCGTTAATAACTCTCGGCATGTCCTTGTAACCGGTATACTTACGAAGACCGGGAGTAGACACGCGCTTCAAGAACTTGATGGCGTTCTCCTTGGTTTGCGGGTCGTACTTCAGGGCAACCTTGATAGTACCCTGAGGACCATCCTCGATGAACTTGTAGTTCAGGATGTAACCCTTCTCGAAGAGGATCTTCGTGATTTCCTTCTTCAAGTTTGACGCAGGCACCTCTACCACACGGTGGTTAGCCATGATGGCATTTCTGAGTCTGGTCAGATAATCTGCTATTGGATCTGTCATAAAAATGAAGTTTTAATTAATCGGGACTGTCCCGACAATATTAAACAATAAATGATTCTCTAATTCTCAATTGTCAATTATCAATTTTCAATTATCCATTGTCAATTGCAATTGCCAATTGCCCTGCTTACCAGCTGGCCTTCTTCACACCAGGGATGAGACCGCTGGAAGCCATCTCACGGAACTGGATACGAGAAAGACCGAACTGACGCATGTAACCCTTGGGACGACCGGTAATCATGCAGCGGTTGTGCAGGCGGATGGGGTTGGCGTTCCTGGGGATGCTCTGCAGCTTGCGGGCAGCCTCGTAGGCAGCCATGGCACCCTCTTCCGTGTTCACATCAGCCGTAGCGATAACCTTCTTCAGGGCAGCACGCTTCTCAGCATAGCGGGCTACGAGCTTGGCGCGCTTGACCTCGCGGGCCTTCATTGATTCTTTTGCCATATCTTCTTAGTCTTTATTATTCTTGAAAGGCAGACCGAAAGCCTTGAGCAGAGCGAAGCCCTCCTCGTCGGTCTGTGCCGACGTGACGAAGGTGATGTTCATGCCCTGGATGCGATCCACTGAATCGATATTGATCTCGGGGAAGATAATCTGCTCCTGGATACCCAGTGTGTAGTTACCACGACCGTCGAACTTGCTCTCGATACCCTTGAAGTCACGGATACGGGGCAGAGCGATGCGGACGAGCTTCTCGAGGAACTCGTACATACGCTCGCGGCGCAGCGTCACCATGACGCCGATGGGCATCTTCTTACGGAGCTTGAAGTTGGCGATATCCTTCTTCGAGTAGGTGGCCACGGCCTTCTGGCCGCAGATGGCCGAGATCTCGTTGATAGCGACGTCGATGATCTTCTTGTCCTGTGTAGCGTCACCCAGACCCTGGTTGACGACAATCTTCTTCAGGACGGGGATCTGCATTGTCGAACTGTAGTTGAACTGCTTCTGCAGGGCGGGAGCGATCTGCTCCTTGTAGACCTGCTTTAACTGTGCTGTATTTGCCATTACTTAATCTCCTCCCCTGACTTTTTAGCGATACGAGTGACCTTCTTACCCTCGCGCTTGATGGCGATGCGGGTAGCCTTGCCGCTCTTCGGGTCAACCAAACTCAAATTAGAAATGTGGATGGGAGCCTCGACCTTCTCGAAACCTCCCTGAGGGTTCTTGGCGCTGGGCTTCGAGCTCTTGTTGACGAAGTTCACTCCCTCAACGATGGCACGCTGCTTCTCGACCAGTACCTTCAGCACCTTGCCCGTCTTGCCCTTGTCCTCACCGGCCAGGACGATGACGGTGTCGTTTTTCTTAATATGTAACTTTGCCATTACTGTAATCTTTTAATTGTTAAAGGACCTCAGGTGCCAGGGAGACGACCTTCATGTTCACGGCACGGAGCTCACGGGCCACGGGGCCGAAGATACGGCTGCCGCGGAGCTCACCGGCATTGTTGAGCAGCACGCAGGCATTGTCGTCGAAGCGGATGTACGAGCCATCAGCGCGACGGATCTCCTTCTTCGTGCGTACGACCAAAGCCTTGGACACTGCACCCTTTTTCACGTCACTCGTAGGGATTGCGTTCTTGATAGCAACGACAATCACGTCACCTACGCTTGCATAGCGGCGGCGCGTACCACCCAGCACACGGATGCACAGGCACTCGCGGGCACCGCTGTTGTCAGCTACTGTAAGTCTTGATTCTGTCTGTATCATAATTACTTAGCTTTTTCTACAATTTGTACTAAACGCCATCTCTT
>JAEEGG010008940.1_pt1 | contig 22588 bp, 16 predicted proteins | sample 9134161 | NCBI WGS metagenome assembly JAEEGG01 (sample SAMN16246543, study PRJNA631951) | gut metagenome | biome: gut microbiome; feature: rumen; material: CR-attached | host: Bos | place: Iran: Karaj | collected 2018-10
CCTGATTGTGCGCGGTGGTTGGCCGGCTAGCCTGAATTTGAGCATCGAGCGTGCTATGCAACTGCCACGCCAGTACCTGAAAGCTGTGATTGAAGATGATGTTTACCGCATTGACGGCGTAAAACGCGACACTGCCAAAATCAATCTGCTGCTGCGTTCGCTGGCGCGGAACGAAAGCACAACCGTGTCGAACAAAACAATAAAAAACGACATCAAAGCAATTGATGATGAAGACATTGACCTGAACACAATTGCCAGTTACCTTGATGTGCTGAACCGGCTTTTTCTGCTCGACAATTTGCAACCGTTCAGCGGAAATTTGCGTTCGTCGCTAAGGCTTAAGCAGATGGAAAAACGCCGTTTTGTAGACCCGTCGCTTGCTTGCGCCCTGCTCAAAATAACCCCCAAAATGCTGTTCAACGACCTGAACACTTTGGGCTTTATGTTTGAGTCGCTCTGCGTACGCGATTTGATTATATATTCGCAAATGTTTGACGGGCAAGTATTTCACTATCAAGATTACAATAGCAATGAAATTGATGCTGTGATTGAGATGCCCGATGGCGGCTGGTGCGCATTCGAAATAAAATTGGGGGCGAACCAAATTGATGCCGCTGCCGCGAATCTGCTGAAAATAAGGGACAAGATAGCCGAAGACCCCAACGGCCGCCCACCGAAGGCACTGTGCGTCATCAGTGGACTGGAAAGCGCCGCCTACACCCGCCCCGATGGTGTGATGGTGGTCCCGATTTCGGCATTGAGAGAGTGATTTAAAATGAGACTATTATGCAACAGACCGTAAATCTATACGCCAACCACAAAATCACCGACTGGCTGCCAACGTCGGTGAAAGAGATGGCTGCGCGCGGCTGGGACCAGCCCGATGTGGTGCTGTTCAGCGGCGACGCCTACGTTGACCACCCGTCGTTTGGGGCGGCTGTGATTGGGCGCGTGCTTGAGTCGCAGGGGCTGAAGGTGGTGATTGTGCCGCAACCCAACTGGCGCGACGACCTGCGCGATTTCCGCAAATTCGGCCGCCCGCGAATGTTTTTCGGCGTTTCGGCTGGCGCGATGGACTCGATGGTGAACCACTACACCGCCAACAAGCGCCGCCGCTCGGACGATGCCTACACCGCCGGCGGAATCGCTGGTCAAAGGCCTGATTATGCGTCGGTTGTCTATTGCAATATCCTGAAAGAACTCTACCCCGACGTGCCGATTGTTCTGGGCGGAATTGAAGCGTCGTTGCGGCGTTTCGTACATTACGATTATTGGTCCGACTCGCTGAAACCCAGCATTTTAGTCGATACAAAAGCCGATATTTTGAGTTACGGAATGGGCGAGAAAACGCTCATTGAACTCGCCACCCGATTCAAGCGCGGCGACACCGTTGAGCAGATGACCGACCTGCCGCAAATCGGCTATCTGCGGCCAGCCGCTGATTTTCAAACAATTAAAACCGATGCGGACATTGTTCTGTCGTCGTACGAGAAAAGTTTGAAAGACAAAGTGGCCTATGCCGTTGATTTCAAGACGATTGAAGAAGAGTCGAACAAATGGCACGCGCGGCGCATTCTGCAACTGATGGGCGACAAACTGCTGATTGTCAATCCGCAATACGAGCCGTGGACGCAAGCCGAAGTCGATTTCTCGTTCGACCTACCCTACACGCGCCTGCCGCACCCGCGCTACAAAGACAAGACCATTCCCGCCTACGAGATGATTCGCCACTCGGTGAACCTGCACCGCGGCTGCTTTGGCGGCTGCTCGTTCTGCACCATTTCGGCGCACCAGGGCAAGTTTGTGGTGAGCAGGTCAGAAGAGTCAATTCTGAAAGAGATTGAAAAAGTGACGCAAATGCCTGATTTCAAAGGTTATCTGTCCGATTTGGGCGGCCCGTCGGCCAATATGTACAATCTGCACGGACAGGACACCACAATTTGCGAGCGTTGCAAACGGCCGTCGTGCATCTTCCCAAACATTTGTAAAAACCTGAATACCAATCACGAACCGCTTACGAAACTCTATCAGAAGGTGGCCGCCAACCCGAAAATCAAAAAGGCTTTCATTGGCAGCGGCGTCCGCTACGACCTTCTTCTCAACTACGACCACCCCACGCCCGACAAGTTGGAATATATCCGCCAACTCATTGTGAATCACGTAAGTGGCCGACTAAAAGTGGCGCCCGAGCACACGTCGGATGCGGTTCTGCAAATGATGCGCAAGCCACCGTTCGCGCTCTTTAAGCAGTTCAACAAAATTTTTCAGACTGAAAATCAGTGTGCCGGGCTCAACCAGCAACTCATTCCGTACTTCATATCGAGCCACCCCGCAAGCACCAAGCGCGATATGGCCCAACTGATGCTCGAAACCAAGAAACTCGACTTCAAACTCGAACAGGTTCAAGACTTTACGCCAACCCCGATGACGCTCTCGACCACCATTTACTATTCAGGAATCGACCCCTACACAATGAAGCCCGTGTATACCGCCCGCACCAAAGACGAGAAACTCGAGCAGCGCAAATTCTTCTTCTGGTACAAGCCCGAATTCCGCCGCGAGATTGACTCCGAACTGCGGCAGATGGGACTACTCTCCGGCCCCGCCTACACACCGAAGATCGGGAAATCGGGCAACGGGAATTTCAAGCAGAACGATGGCCGAAAGGGCGGAAAATTCGATTCGAAAAAGGGAAATTTCGGCGGAAAACCGAAAAAAAAGCGGTAATCGGGGAAAAAACGGGAAACTTCCATAAAAAGATTGCCCAAATCGATTGGAATTCGCGGTTTAGACTGATATTTCTTACATTCGGACATCATTCTTAAACTAACAACTATGAAAAAGCATTTTTCAAAAATGATGCTTGCTGCAACAGTTGCAGCGGCATTTGTCGCTTGTCACGACAATGATGATGACAAAGTTAAATTCGACACAATCGACTATTCGGTTGATTTAGGGCTCACAAGCGGAACCCGATGGGCGAAAATGAATGTGGGAGCCAAAAATCCGTGGGACTACGGCGACTACTTCGCATGGGGTGAAACAAAATCGAAAGATACTTACGACTGGAGCAATTATCTCCACATGGCACCAGGCGGAACCGACTGGCAGTCAATCAACAAGTATCAAAACGACGACCACTTGCCAAGCGACTTCAACAAAGGCACTTTCATAGGCGATGGCAAAACAACGCTCGAAGCCGCCGATGATGCCGCCGCAGCCAACTGGGGTGGCGACTGGACTATACCGACCATTGCCGACTTTGCAGAACTGCTCGGCAAATGCAAAACCGATTGGACCGATAACTACAACAACACCGGGGAGTCTGGTCTAGTGGTTAGCGGCAATGGCAACTCAATTTTCCTCCCGACCGCAGGTTTCTATAATGGTGGAAACTTTCCCGACAGCATGGGACGCTATTGGTCGGCTACGCTTGGCCATGCAACATACTATGCCCAAACGCTCTATTTCTTCAATAGCAACCCGGCAATAGATTATTGCGACCGCTGCGATGGTAATACGGTTCGCCCTGTATGCCCCAAAAACGGCAGCACTCAAGGCCACGACGCCGTTGACCTTGGATTGCCATCGGGCAAATTGTGGGCAACCTGCAATGTGGGCGCAAACACTCCGGCCGAGAGTGGCGGCTTTTTTGCTTGGGGCGAGACAACGGCAAAAACAGACACTTTTGATTTCTATTGGCCTAAATACAAGCATGTTGCAGATACCAGGGATGACGTGTCTGCAATCAACAAATATCAGATTGCCGATGATTATTTCGGCATCTGGTACAACAGCGAGTATTCTGGCGACAACAAAACAACGCTTGAGCCGAATGACGATGCCGCTCAGGCAAACTGGGGGGGCAATTGGACAATGCCCACGGAAGACCAAATGTGGGAGTTGATTAATGAGTGTTATTGGGTTTGGACCACCGATTACAACGGCACTAACGTGTGTGGTTACATTGTATATAAAATCAAAAACAAGGCTGACAAAGGAGTGAAAGTGTACGCTTTTGAAACCCCTTCGGACAATTACTCTCTAACCGACACTCATATTTTCCTTCCGGCTGCCGGTGAATACCACCCTGCTCTTCATTGGGATAGCGGATTAGGCTTCTATTGGGGCAAATCGCATGAGGACAACTTTACAAGGTCTGCAGACGAGATAGGATTCTCCAACAGCGATGTAGGCATGATGGGAAGTTACCGCTGCTGCGGAAGTTCGGTTCGACCAGTCTATAAACCGTAACTGATGGTTGAAATTAAAATGTATAATATTGGCAGAGAGGCTAAAATCAAGCCTCATTGACACAAAAGCGTCTCACAAAACGAGACGCTTTTTTCTTGTTTACTTACGCTCGTATATGCATCATTTTCAAGACATAAACGTTGTTTGGTATTCGAACAGCAGCCATTAGTCCACAAAAATCGCCCGTTTTTCGTGAATTCTGCCGATTGGCGGCAAATGGCGGCAAAGTTGAGTTGAATATCGAACTTATTTTTGTTTGAAACGGGAAAAACCGACATTTGCAGCGTCAAAAAAAGGTAAAAACAAAAGATATGAAAAGCATTCTGAACATTGCTGTCGCAATAGTGACAATGATTGGCGGCTTCGGCTGCAACTCGATATCTGCCTCAGAGGCGAACGAAAATCACACTCCCGACAATCAAATGCTGGCTTTCAGCCTGTTACAAGCCGACAACGGCAAGCAGTTGCTGGCCGACCACAATGCCACAATCTCGGGCGACACAATAAAAATACTTGTCCCCTATCTTGTTGATTTCAAACTGAAACCGACATTCGTTACCGAACGCAGCGCCAAAGTCTATGTTGACGGCGCGAAACAAAAAAGCGGCAAAAACACTGTCGATTTCAGCACTCCCGTGCAGTACAAAGTGGTGGCCAAAGGCAATGCCCACACCTACACCGTAATGGTTTACAACAGCGGTCTGCCAGTGGTTTATATCAACACAAATGGCTCAAAACCAATAACAAGCAAACGCGTGTGGCTGGATAGCACAACGGTTACAATCTATCGCGCCAACGGCGAACTGGACTACCACACCGTGCAACCCGACGCGCAAATCAAAGGGCGCGGAAACTCAACTTGGAGCGTCAAGGCGAAACGTCCGTACGCGCTGAAAATCAAAAAGAAATCCGAGATTTTGGGAATGCCCAAAGGAAAACGCTGGTGCCTGCTGGCCAACTTTTTCGACCCGTCGCTGTTCCGCAACGACCTTGCCAACTATCTGGGCCAGAACTACACCAGCCTCGACTGGACGCCACACGGACAGAACGTTGAACTGGTGCTGAACGGCAAGCACTGCGGAAACTACTACCTCTGCGAGCAGGCCAAAACCACCAAAGGCCGCGTGCCTGGCGAGTACCTGATTGAGGCCGACCGAAAAGCAGGCCGGGGCGACATTACAGGCATTAAGACTGGTAACTTTTTTAATGTCAAAGACATAGCCATTAAGGGCAAAAACGAGGACGACCCCGAAGTGATTGCCGAAGCCAAGCGCATTCTCGACCGCTTCGAGACCACACTCTACGGCCCCGACTTCCTCAACCCTAAAACGGGCTACAAAACGCTTATCGACGTCGAAAGTTTTGTCGATTGGCTGTTGATCAAAGAGTTAAGTAAGGATTTCGATGGCAATATGTTCACCAGTTGCTTCTGCCACATTATGCCCGACGACATTATTAAAATGGGCCCGATTTGGGATTTCGACCTCGCATTTGGCGGCAATCCGTTCGGCAACGATGCGGCGATGGGCGGTTTCGGCGGCTTTTTTGGCGGCGCCGAAGGCAACGACATGGCGTTCTACAACCAACCCGAAGGCTACCACATTGCCAAAGCCAACTGGTTTGTGCAGATGTTCAAAGACCCCGAATTCTTAAGTCTGCTGCTGAAAAAAGTTGATGCAATGATTGCCGATTCAGCCACCATTATGGCATATATCGATGCGAGTGAGGCACGCTTGGCGCTCTCCGCCTCGGCCGACACGGTGAACTACTACACCACTTCGGGTTTCGATATGAACGACCCCGACGCAATGAATTTCAGCATGGAAGACCTTGAGGATATGGGCATTGGCGGTTTCCCGATGCCTGGAATGGACTCGGCGGGCGGTTTTGGCGCTTTCCCATTCCCCATGCCTGGAATGGATTCCACCATGTTCGGCGGATTTGACGTGAACTTCGGCTTTGGCGGCGCCTCGACGCCCCACCGCTCGTTTGCCGAAGAGTTCGAATGGATTAAGGATTTCGTGAGCAAGCGCCTGGCTTGGCTGAAATCGGACTTGGAAGAACGGTTGAAAAAACGTTGAGTTTTTCGCACTGTCCCGACAGTTATCGGGAACACAGATAACACACTGATTATCACAGATATATTTGTAGGGACGCAATGCTTGCGTCCTTTTTTTTTGCGCAGGCGGCACGGGTTAATTCTCTCACAGAGATACTGAGAGCACAGAGTTCAGTTCAACGCATCGCGCACCAACAGCAAAAGTGCAACATAGCGTTGCAGTTTTCGGCCAAAACTTACGCTACGCTATACAACTGCCGCTGAAAGTCAATGTATTGCGACTGAATTTGCGGAACTTCCATATTCAGGTTTGCCTTGGCATCGGCTATGGTGCCGTACTTCATTTTAATGAGTGTGGCAAGGTTGTCGGTGGTGAACTCGCGGTAACTGTTGCGCAAATATTGGTCGATAAGGAAATCGACGAAGGCTCGTTGGGCGGCGCTTTGCTGCTTGTAAGGACCCTGGCGCACCAACTCAACGCGCTGCTCACGCTCCTTGGGCTCGGTTTCGTAGGCAATGTATTCGAGCACATCGAGCAGGTCGCAGTCGTCGCGGTCCATAACGCGCTGAATGGTTTGCAGTTTGTCCTCGTGAAAGCCTTCCTGCTCCAAACGGCTGAGCAGCGCCTGGCGAGTGTCGGGGTGCTCCCACTGCTTGCGCAGGTCCTCGGGGCCGTTGAAGAATGACGGCAGACGGCCAAAAAGTTTCTGTATGAACTCTTCAATCGAGATTAGTTCGTCGCCATACTGGAACTTCTCGGTCCAAGTGGTTTTCAACTCCATTGTGCGGACGGCCGACAAGCGCACCGTCACCTTGTCGCGGCGGCGCTGACCGCCATCGCAGGTGCAAGGCAGGTGGCCGCACACGGGGCACGGCGCGGGCTCGCGGGTTCCCGAAAAATCGCCATCCTCCTCATCGGATTTCGGATATGTTTTCGACTTGTTGCAGGTGCACGGATAGTTGCCGCAGACGGGGCAGAACGGGTCGCCGTCCCACTCGGCGTCTTGGAAGTTGCGGCTGGCGCCCACAAAATCGTAAATGGTGAAGTAGTACTTATCGTCGAAAAGGCGGGTGCCGCGACCGATTATCTGCTTGAATTCCACCATATTGTTCACAGGACGCAGCAGTACAATGTTGCGCACGTTGCGGGCATCGACTCCCGTGGACAGTTTCTGCGACGTGGTGAGTATGGTTGGCAGTTTGCGGTCGTTGTCCTGAAAGAGTTTCAGCGTCTCCTCGCCGTCAGAGCCATCGTCGGCGGTGACGCGCTGGCAGTAGTTGGGCGCTGGGTTGCGCTTGTGCTGGTTTATCATATCGCGGATAATGTGGGCGTGCAACTGCGTGGCGCAGAAAACGATAGTCTTCTCATCGGGGTTGATTTGCGACAGCAGTTCCACCACTCGGTGCTCATCGCGCTGGCGAATTTCAATCCTGCCATTGTAGAAATCCTGCTCGGTGTAGGTTTTCTCGGTATCTATCTCACCTTCAATGTCATCGTCGGGGTTGTAGGTGTACTCATCGATATTGCTCTCGGAAATGCGCACACGGAACGGCGTCAGGTAGCCGTCGGCAATGCCCTGCTTGAGCGAGTAGGTATAGACTGGCTCGCCGAAATAGCGGTAGGTGTTGGCGTTATCGGTGCGGCGCGGTGTGGCTGTCATACCAAGTTGGCAGGCCGACTCGAAATAGTCCATCAACTCGCGCCACTGGCTCTCGTCGTTGGCTCCGCCACGGTGGCACTCATCGATTATTATGAAATCGAAAAAGTTGGGCGGATACTGCCTGTAGTAGGGCTGGCCGCTTCCATCGTCGCACATAAAAGTTTGGAATATAGTGAAATACAAATGCCTTGCGGTTGGCACCTGACCGTGTTTTTTGCGCAACTCGTCGGGGGTAATGCGCACCATAGCATCCTCGGGGAACTGCTCAAAATCGTTGATTGCCTGATTGGCGAGTATGTTGCGGTCGGCAATGAAGAGTATGCGCGGCTTCTGGTTGCTGCCGACAATGTTCCAATTGGTTTGGAAAAGTTTCCAACAAATCTGGAAGGCGGTGTAGGTTTTGCCCGTGCCCGTGGCCATTGTGAGCAGAATGCGCCGCTGGCCGTTGGCCACTGCGGTGAGCACATTGTTTATGGCGTTGGCCTGATAGTAGCGCGGCTCGCGGCCGCCGCCACGGTTGAACGGCTCAAGATTGAAACGGTCGCGCCAAACGTTTTCGAACGGGAAGGTCATCTGCCACAACTCCTGCGGCGACGGGAACTTATCGACAAACCGCTCGCTCGACGGCACGGTGTAGTTGCCGTGCACGTCTTTCACGCCCATATCGATAAAATAGATTTGATTGCCGTTGGTTGAGTAGGCGTAGCGAATCTGCAGCATCTCGGCGTAGAGTTTGGCCTGCGGCACGCCCACCGCAACGTCGTTCTCATCGGATTTCGCCTCAACAACCGCCAATTTAATGCCCTTGTACTCAAGAATATAATCCACCTTTTTGGGGTGGCGGGCCTTGAGTTTCTCAACACGGCCTGGCGCTATAAGATAGGCGCGCTGCTCGTTGAGAATCTGACTGTCGGGCACGTTCTCCCAACCCACGGCATAGAGCGCGGGGTCAATCTTTTTTCGGCGTGTTGTTGATTCGTCCATAGTTATTCAAACACTTTTTTCAGCAGCGCCTGCTTCAGGTCGTTACAGAGAGTTATGGTTTCTGTGTAGTTCGTTTGCAAGGCTTTTACTTTGGCGGAAATCGCATCGAGTTTATTGACGATTTGCTGCTGCTCGGCAAGTGGGGGAAGCGCAATTGGTGCATTCTCTAATGCTGGTTTCAAAAAAGAGCATATCTTGCCTTCGTGCACGTAATCAAGCAAATACAAATGATAGTTGTAAGTTCTTAAATAATAAGAAATATACATTGGGTTTTGTTTGTGCCTCAAAATAAAGCAAGCATCGTGCACTACAGCGGGTTCCTCTCCGAAATATGCCACCCCTACACCTATATCCCAATTATTCTCGCCTGCTTGAACAACAATTACATCATTCTTTTTCGCAAAACGTAATTTTTTTGCTAATTCAGGTTTTACGCATCCTCTTGTCTTTGTTACAGATAGACCATAATGAGTATATATGTCACCATAATGAATACACGGAACGCCTTCTTCAACTATATCAGCACGAACAAATCTTTTGCCTCGTATAATTTCTGCAACTTCTCCCAACTTCTTCTCCACCCAACCATCTTTCGGTGTCAACAACTCTTTTAGAGCGGCTTGGAAAAGGTCTTTGGCGGCTTGCAGTTGCTTTTCGGCATTGGCTTTAAGGGCTTCTATCTTCGCAAACTCGGCATCAAGATAGGTGACTATGCGCTGCTGGTCATCAGGGTTTTCTTCAACATTAACTTCATATTCGCCATAATCCCTAAAATAGATATGCGGTATGGCTGCGCCTTGCTTGTAATTCGCCAAATCCAAACTTTGAAGGCAATATGAAATGTATTTTATGTTGTAGCCTTCTTTGGGCAAAATATATTGAAGCGTTCCTATAACCGAAGAAAATGCTGGCATAAATGAAACTCTGCCTATACCCGAACCATCTTTAACAATTGCTATATACTCCTTATTTTGGTGATAGGTGTCAATCTTTCCTATCAACCCACTTGCACCAAATACGGGGTATTTCCCATTCTGATTCTCAACATCTTTCTGCTTCAGACTAGAAGAACCTTTATCGCAAATGTCTTTTATCTTCAAGGTTTTCATAGCATCTCCTTTATTTCGTCAATGAGTCGGGCGGAATCGTTGTTCAGGTTTGAAATGGCGCCGAGAATGTCGGCGGCGGTGCGGTTGTCAACCACTTCGGGGCGGTTGGGGTTCTTCACCGAAAGGTCGCAGTCGGCGCCAAGTGTGGAAACATCTATAGTCCACGAGTTTTCGGTTTCGGGCTTGGTTTTCTGCAGCGCCACAAAATCCTCAAGGTCGGCCTCCGAGAGCGGATTGGTCTTACCAAGCGTGCGGCTCAGGTTGAGTTGGTAGTACCAAATTTTGTGCGTCGGCTCGCCCTTGTCGAAGAACAGCACCACGGTTTTCACGCCCGCGCCCTGGAACACGCCTTGCGGCAGGTCGAGAATGGTGTGCAGGTTGCATTCCTCAATCAGTTTGCGGCGCAGGGCTGCAGCATCGCCATTGCTCAAAAAAGTGTTTTTGATAACAATTCCCGCGCGGCCGTTCACTTTCAGCATCTTAATGAAGTGTTGCATAAACATATAGGCGGTTTCGCTGGTGCGAATGTCGAAGTTTTGCAGCACCTCGGTGCGCTCGCTGCCGCCAAAGGGCGGATTGGCGAGAATGACGTCTTTGCGGTCGCGCTGCTGAATGGCGGCGAGATTTTCGGCGAGTGTGTTGCCGCGGATAATGTTGGGTGCGGCCACTCCGTGGAAAATCATATTCATTGTGGCGATAATGTAGGGCAGCCCCTTCTTCTCTTTTCCGAAGAAGGTTTGCTTCTGCAGGGTGTCGGCGTCGGCCACCGAGTCAATCTGCTGCTGCATATAGGCGAAAGCCTCGCAAAGGAAGCCCGCCGAGCCGCAGGCGGGGTCGTAAACGGTTTCGCCAATGCGCGGGTTGACCACCCTGACAATGGTGCGAATGAGCGGGCGTGGCGTGTAGTACTCGCCGCCGTTGCGCCCCGCGTTGCCCATACGCCGAATCTTGTCCTCGTAGAGCACGGTCATCTCGTGCTTGTCGTCGGCGCTCTGAAAGTGCAGCGAGTCAATCTTGTTGATAATCTCGCGCAGGTTATAGCCGCTGCTGATTTTGTTGCGCAGTTCGCTGAAAATCTCGCCAATCTTATATTCGAGCGTGTCGGGCGACACGGCGGTGTCTTTGTAGTGCTTGAGCGACGGGAAAAGTTTCTGGTTCACAAACTCCACAAGGTCGTCGCCTGTCATAGCATTAATGACGTCGAGTTCGCCTTTGGCGTTCTTTGGCGCGGCCCACGCGTTCCAACGGTTGAAGCCCGTAATTATTCGGCGATACTCCTTGCCGTTGAGTTCGGCTTCCTGCTCGCGCTCGGTTTCAAGGTCGTCGAGATATTTGAGAAAGAGCAGCCACGAAGTCTGCTCAATGTAGTCGAGTTCGTTGCTGCATCCCGCCTCGTTGCGCAGAATGCCGTCAATCGCATTAAATGTTGATTCGTATTTCATTGTTCTCTGGTTATGAATACGAATGCTATCTTTCTATTTTTGGATTCCGACAGCCACAAAAAAAACGCGAGCGAAACTTGCTCACGTTGTGGCCGTCGGAAGCCAAGAAAAGATACAAGTACGCCGCGCAAAGCGCAGTCGCTCACTTTGTATATATCTTTTCTTGTTCAATTGAAATTTCCGACGTTTCAACGTGAATAGAACAAACAGCAAACGCTGATTATCAATATGTTAGATTAAAATCGATTCTTTTGTTTCTGTATAAATTGTTTAGTTCAACATTCGTTTTTTCCGACAGCAAACTTCCGCCGCCGCAGTGGGCAACGGAAGGCGCCATCGGTTATTCAAAAGTAGCAAATAAAAATATTGCCGCTAACCGCCGATTCAAAATTTAGTCATCTTTTCTCGGCCTGCGCAGGATAACAAATTTAATATGAAACACTTGCACAATCGCGCCCGCCGCCGAGAGCGTCAGTAGAGAAAACCGAAGGCGTAGAGCGGGATTCGGTTGCCTGCGGCGTATTCAACGTTGTCGGCAACCACAAAGGCGTTGGGCTGGCCCGCAATCTGGCTGCCGTCTTTCGATTTTCCGCCAACTTCGAGCGTGTATTTGCCATCGACAAGGAAATCGGCCTGCGAAGTGGCGTACTCAACTCGGTGCTGCTGCCGCAACTGATTGACAATGAATGCTTCGCGCATTGTTCCGCTGTTCATCTCGCCCACCGAGAGCGCCGCCATCAGGTTGGTGTTCTCAAGATAAATCTTGTCGGGCTTCTGCATTTTCTTCACATTCTGAACGTCGGAATAGAGAAGATTGAGCAGGTGGGCGCGGCTAAGATACTGCAAATAAGCGAGTAAGGTACCGCGCGTTGTCTCGGCCATAGTGGCAAGTTTGGCAATGTCGACCTGCATCGGGCACTCCGAAGCCAACACAAACATCAGCGCCTTGATTTTGCGGATACTCGCCACATCGACGCCGCAGAGCAGCGGCAGTTCAATGTCGATTATCATATTCACAATGTTCTCGACCCGCTGGTGGTAATCGTCTTCGCCGCTGGCCGCAAACGGATAGTATCCGCTGCGCAGATAATCAGCAAAATAGGCCATCGGGCGCACCTGGGCCACAACCGCGTTGCACAGGTCGTTGGGGGCGGCAAGCAGGGAGTCGAGCGCAATGCGGTCGAACTTCAGATTGTGCCGCAGTTGCAGATACTCGCGAAACGACAGGCCGTGCATATCGTAGGCAATGCAGCGGCGCGAAAGGTCGGCATCGGCGTTCAGAATCTGCAGCAGCGACGACCCGCTGAACACGAATCGCATTTCGGGATACTCGTCGTAGGCGTTTTTCAGTTCAATGCTCCAATTGGCGTATTTGTGCACTTCGTCGATAAACAGGCACTCGCCGCCGTTCATATAGAAATCGGCCACAAGGTCGCTCAGCGTGTGGCGGCTGAAATACAGGCTGTCAAGGCTGACATAGAGCGCCCGCTTGACGTTGCCGCCGTATGCCAACTTTATGCGCTGAAGCATAAGCGTGGTTTTTCCAACGCCACGCGCTCCGCGGATTGCAATTAGTCGGTTGTTCCAATGAACGTCGTCCATTGTGCTGCGCACGAATTTTACCGACGTATTCTTGAGCAATCTTTGGCACCTTTGCAGTATCGTGTTCATAATCTTTATGTTTTATCCGCCACAAAGGTAATAATTCGTTTTGAATAAAAAACGATTTTGGCAATATTTTGTTTTCTACACAAAACATATTAAATCAAAAGGTGTTTTCTACACAAAACACATTTGACAGAAAAGCGTTTTCCGTAGAAAACACTTTTAAATAAATTTTGTTCGACACGGAAAACGCTTTTGCGATTGGTGTGGCGGAATTTTGCCACGGAAAAAAATTGGTTTGCGGGAATCGCTACCCGTTCACCACGTTCACAGGGCGGCCTTCGGCGAAAGCCTTCAGGTTGGCGAGAGCAATGCTCATCAGGCGTTGGCGGGCTTCGAAGGTGGCCCACGCAATGTGCGGCGTGATTTGGCAGTTGCGGGCGGTGAGCAGCGGATTGTCGGCGGCGGGCGGCTCGGTGGATAGCACATCGACGGCTGCGGCGGCAATGCGGCGGCTGTTGAGAGCGTCGGCAAGGGCCCGCTCATCAACAAGCGGGCCGCGACCTGTGTTTATCAGTATGGCCGACGGCTTCATCTGCGCAAGCACGGCGGCGTTTATCAGGTGGCGGGTGTTGTCGGAAAGCGGACAGTGCAGGCTTACAATGTCGCTTTGCGTCCACAAATCGCTGTACGACACGCTTTTAATGCCGTCGGGCAAGTTCTTTTTGGTTGTCACGGCAAACACCTTCATCCCGAAAGCCAGCGCAATGCGCGCCGTGGCCATTCCCGTGTTGCCGAGCCCCACAAGGCCAATGGTTTTGCCAGCCAACTCAACCTGCGGACGGTCCCAAAAGCAGAAATCGACGCTGCCCGACCAGGCGCCGCCACGCACAAGTTGCGAGTGGTGCTCGACCGAGTTGGTAATGTTAAGTATGTGAGCGAAAACCATTTGCGCCACCGACGCGGTGCTGTAGGCGGGAATGTTGGTAACCACAATTCCGCGGCTTGCGGCATACTGCAAATCGACAACGTTGTAGCCCGTGGCCAGCACGCCAACATATTTAAGATTAGGCATTTGTGACATATTTTCAGCATTCAAAACCGTTTTGTTTGTGAGCAACGCATCGGCGTCATTCGAACGTTCAACAGTGAGCGCGGCCGGCGTGCGATCGTAAACCGTAATCGGACCAATCGGCTCAAAGCCAGACCAATCAAGGTCGCCAGGGTTCAGGCAATAGCCATCGAGAACAACTATTTTCATCTTTTTCAGCAAATTTTGACTTCAAAGATGGCGATTTTCGGCAACAGCCGTGCACAAAGAATGGCGATTATTGACCGAAAACGCTTATTTTTGGCCAAACAATCGACATAATGAAGCATTCATCTTTAATCGTAACTGCTTTTGCAGCAATAATTTTCACGGCTTGTGCTAACGGATTCAACACCACTCCATCGGGACTTGAATACAAAATCATCACCGCCAACACCAACGCGCCGCAACCCGCCGTGGGCGACATTGTGGCCATCCGCCTGACGTGCCGCAACCAGCAAGGGCAGACGGTTGACGAAACTCCGCTTTTCAAGATGCAATTGAATACGATTCCAATCTGGCAACCGTCGGTTGAAGAAGGCCTGCTGATGATGCACAAGGGCGACAGCGCCGACTTCCGCCTGCAAGCGCGGTTCTACGGCAACAACCGGATGCTGACCAACGACAGTCTGCTGACAGTTTCGGTAAAGATGGTCGACGTGATTAGCCGCGAAGAGTTTGAGCGCGACCGCGAAGACGCACGCATAGCCGGCGAGCGCGAAGAAGACCAACTCCTCAACGAGTATCTTCAGAAAAACAACATCGACATTGAACCAACAATGAGCGGCATGTATTATATTGAAACCGAGAAAGGTACAGGGCCCGCTCCGATTCCCGGCAAGATGGTTGCCATCCACTACGAAGGCTATTTTCTGAACGGCCAAACGTTCGATTCATCGTATGGTCGGCGCGAACCGCTGAAATTCAAACTTGGCGCCGGAGATGTGATTCAGGGACTTGAAGAAGGTGTGGCCCGGATGCGGCGCGGAGGTCGCGCAACGCTCATCATTCCTTCACCCCTCGCCTACGGCGACCAGCAGGTTGGCCCCATTCCGCCGTTTGCAACTCTCATTTTCGAAGTGTGGCTGGTGGGGACGGAAGAATAATTTCGGAAAGATTTCTGAAAACAAAATGTGCCCGATTTTAAACCGAGCACATAATTGTTTTAAAATTTACACTCCTATCCGACTTCACCCTACTTTCCCCACTCCTCTGGTGCGTGCCGCCATTTTTTCAGTGCGGAAAGTTGGTCGTCGGCAATATAGCCGATTTCGAGAGCGTGCTCAAGCAGAGCGTCGTAGTTGCTCAGGGTGTCGAGATTGCAGTTGGCACCGGCAAAAGCATCAACGGCGCGTTTGAAGCCGTAGGTGAAGATGGCGTAAAGGCCCAGAACATCGGCACCAGCCGCACGCAGAGCCTCAACGGCAGCCAGACTGCTTCCGCCTGTCGACACCAAATCCTCAACAACCACAACCTTCTGACCAGCCTGCAGATTGCCCTCAACGCGGTTGCACATTCCGTGAGTCTTGGCATCGCTGCGGACGTACACAAACGGCAGCCCCATAGCCTCGGCCACCAGCACACCGTGGGCGATGGCACCCGTGGCAACACCGGCAATCACCTCAGCCTCAGGGTATTTCTGACGGATGAGAGTTACAAACGAATCGCGGATATACGCGCGTACCTCAGGGTACGACAGCGTGGCGCGGTTATCGCAATAGATTGGCGATTTCAGTCCCGAAGCCCACGTGAACGGACTTGACGGCGACAGTTTAATTGCTTTTATTTGCAACAAATAAGAAGCAACTTTTTGTTGAATTTGATTTATCGTTTCCATAATGGCTCAAAAGTACAAAGTTTTCCTTTTCGGGAATGTGATTGTTTTCACTAATAAGGCCGATTTGCACCGCAAAACCGACATTTTATACCAACTCACTGACAGTAAAGATTTTAAACAGTTTGTTTTCGATTATCTCGCAAAGCGGACGGGGCATCACGTGCGAGTGGTTTGCTCCGATGTAGAGCGCGGTTGGGCCGATTCCTGCCGATGGTTCGAAGTCCGTCGTGCCGCCGGCGGCTTGGTTATCAATGCCGATGGCGATTATCTTTTCATCCGCCGAAAAGGACTTTGGGACATTCCGAAAGGCCACATCGAGCCAGGCGAGTCGAGCCAAGACGGCGGCTTACGCGAAGTTGAAGAAGAGTGCGGCATCAGCGGAATGCAGATTGAACGGCTCATCTGCACCACTTGGCATACATATTGGATTGAGAGTCAGCCAATTCTAAAATCAACCGATTGGTACCTGATGCGCTATAGTGGACCGCTAGCGCTCAAGCCCCAAACCGACGAAGACATCACCGAAGCCGTGTGGGTCAAGCCCGAAAACATTGACACTCTGCTCGAAAACAGTTTCTCGTCGATTCCGGAAGTGATTAAAAAGTTGAGAAGTCAAGAAGGTTGAGCGCTTCGCTGTTGAGACTCAACTTTTATTCTGCATTCTAAATTCTACATTCTGAATTAAAAAACGAATACCTTTACACAATAAAGGATTTTATGAAGAAATCACTTATCATACTATTTATTAGTCTGTTTGCCATTACCGCGAAGGCATCGGAATATGAAGCGCCGCAACTCGGCGAGCGGTCGTACATTGAAGTTTATACCTGTGCGCCGGGCAACCAACTCTACTCGCAGTTCGGGCACACGGCCATTGGCGTTTTCGACCGCCAGCGCGGCATCGACCAGGTGTTCAACTATGGCACATTCAGTTTCAACACGCCGCATTTCTACCTGAAATTCTGCGCAGGCAAACTGCTCTACCAACTCACTTCAGAATCGTTCAGTCAGTTTGTCTACTCGTATGAGCGGCGCGGGCGGCAGGTGGTGGCGCAACGGCTTAACCTGACGCTTGAGCAACGGCAGCACCTTTTCAATCTGCTCAGCGAGAACTGCTTGCCGGAAAATTGTGATTATCAGTACGATTTCTTCTTCGACAACTGCGCCACACGGGTGCTCGATATGTTGTACCGCGCGTTTGGCGACTCGCTCACCTACTCCACCGCCGACACTGCACCGCTGCCAACAATGCGAGACTGCATTCATCCATATCTTGCTGGCAGCCAGTGGACAAAGGCCGGCATCGACCTTGTGTTGGGGTCCATCACCGACCGCAGCGCCTCCACCCGCCAGCAGTCGTTCATCCCCGACAAGTTGCACGATTATCTTGCTGAATGCCAGATAGACACGCTGCCATTTGTTTCGCAGACACGCACCATTGTCGAGCCGACAATCGTCTACGGCCACACACCGTGGTACTTGTCTCCAATGCTGATTTTCAGTCTGCTGCTGATAGCCGTAATCATAATGACATTCCGATTGTCGGCCACCGCGCTTGTGATTTTCGACCGCATCTATTTTGGAATTATCGGCCTGTTGGGGCTGCTGATAACGCTGCTATGGTTCGCCACCGACCACGGCGCCACCGTTGGCAACCTGAACATGCTATGGGCTTCGCCGCTCTTTTTGGTTTACATTTTCACCATCGGGCGCACCGAGAAACCGTGGCACAATTGGCTGCGAATCATCTTGCTGGCAGGAAATGGCATAATGATTCTTGGCTTTCTGCTTCCGCAGAGTTTCAATATTTGCTTCTACCCGCTTGTGGCGGCTTCACTGGTAAGATTGGTCAATAAGGATTGGTTATTCCGTCAACTACGCTGACGCACAACTTCGTACATTAAAACGGCGGCGGCGGCTGAAACATTGAGCGACTCAATGCTGCCCAAAATCGGTATTTTAACCAACGGCTCGCATAGACGCATCACCTCATCACTGAGGCCGGTGTCCTCCGCTCCCATCACAAGGCAAAGCGGTCCTGTAAGATTCTGATTATAATAGAGATTCTCAGTTTTTTCGGTTGCACCACAGATGGTAAGACCCGAATCCATAAGCGTTTTAAGCGTCTTTTTCATCGACGACGTGCGGCAGATGGGAACCTTGTGCAATGCTCCGGCTGATGTTTTGACAGCATCAGGTCCAATGCGCGACGCGCCTTTTTCAGGCACCACAATGGCATCGACTCCGGCGCACTCCGCCGAACGCACAATGGCGCCAAAATTGCGGACATCGGTAACTCCATCGAGCGCAACAATGAACGGCATCTTTCCATCCTCAAACACCTGAGCCACAACATCTTCAATCTGGCAAAAAGCAATCGGTGACATCAGCGCAATCACTCCCTGATGATTTTTGCGGGTTATGCGATCGAGGCGCTCAATTGGCACGCGCTGAACAGGAATACGATTCTCGCGGATGAGTTCCGTAAGTTCCTGAGTCAGTTCGTTGTTCTGACCAATCTACATCAAAATTTTATCGACCTGCTTGCCAAATCTGATAGCCTCAATTATGGCGCGGATTCCGAAAATGTAATCGTCGGTGTGGCGGTTCTGGTTGTTATCCATTGTGTTACGTTTTTGCGCCGCAAAGATAGGAATTTTGGCGGTGAATCGATTAAAGGATAAGGGGAAGTGGGAAGAGGTTAGGGTTTTAAGTTTTAAAGTTCAAAGTTTAAAAGTTTTAAGTTTAAAGGTTTAGAAGTTTAGAGTTTTAAGTTTAGCAGGTTGATACTCTTCGCTGTTTAACGGATTGGATTTCAATCCGTTTCAACATTCTTTTCCTTCACTCCTTGCGCGGTTCCAACTTCAGCCGATACGGCTCGGTGGTTGATTTGGCGCTGAAGAATCCGAGCGCGCCGTTGCTGACATTGGTGTAAATGTTGGCTGGCGGGCCTTGCAGGATTGTGCTGTTACCGAAGGTCTCGTCGCTCATATCCTTAATGAACTGACGGTATTCGGGACTAATCGAGAATAAATCGAACCGCGCTTCGGGCCTTGGCGGAATCGAGTCTTCGTTGGCATCGCATATCTGAATATCCTTGAAAACCCCGCAACCGTCGTACATACTGCCAGCATAGGCCCACTTAACATCTTCAAATTTAGAGTTATAGCACGAATCGTTGAAATAGACATAAATCAAATAACAGTCATCGACGCCCTTCTGCTCGGTGAACGAAGCGTAGAAGAAATAGTGGTATTGGGGCAAAGTCAGGCCGTATTCTTCGTTGACGTACTCGTAATAGATTGTGTCGAAGCGGTTCGGGATAGGCATATGGTCCACGGCGGTGTAGGTCTCGCCGTTGGTCAACTCAATGTCGAGCGTATAAGTGCGGCCAGGCACGCCGCGAGCCGAAGAATCGGTCCAATAGGTGCCGTCGTTGTCGTCATCGGTCAGGACAAGGGTCTGCACGCCGTCGGAAATTGTCACCTTGGCGCCCAACTCGGCTGGTGCGGGCTGGTTGTAGAAATAGGAAGTGGAACGCGTGAGCCGCACGCTGTAGGGGCCTGGCTCGTTGGTAATCTCACCAGCAACCACAAGGCGGTTGTTTTCGCCTTCGTTCAAATCAATGTCGATTCCTTCGGTGCAGGCGGTGGCGAAAGTGATAGATAAAATGCCGATTGTGAGTATGTTACGGTTCATTTTTTTGTGAATTGGTGAATCGGTGAATCGGTGAATTGTTTAAAGGTTTAAAGTTTAACTGGTTTAAATTCAAAATTCAAAAATCGGAAATCAAAAATAGCAAAGCCGCAGTTAACTACGGCCTTGCGTCGTTCAAATTAATAACCAATTATCATCGGTTTCAGCAATCATTCAATTCTTCAATCCTTCTCTCATTCAATCCTTCAATCCTTCTCTCATTCAATCCTTCAATCCTTCAGCCATCGGCTTGCCGTCCTTCATATCGTTCACAATATCAAACTCATATGTATCATACGAACGGGCCGAGAAGTAGCCCAGGCCATTGGGCTTGTCCTTGTCTTTGTTGATAATGTTGGTGCAGACATTGGCTGGCGGGCCTTGAAAAAGCCCCATTCCCGAAGTCTCGCCCGACAGTTGGCTCACAAAGTTGTAATAGCCAATGCTGATAGTCACCAAATCGCAGCGGACGTGCGGGTTGTGCGGAATGGAATCCTCGTCGTGAGCGCAGAAAAGAACATCCTCAAAGTGTCCGCAACCGTCCATATAACTGGCGGTGCTGGCATACAGAATATCATCGAACGTCGGGTTCCACAATGTATCGTTGAAATAGTAGTAAATCAAATACTTATCATCGAAATATGGCTTCTCGGTGAAGGTGGTGTAGAACCAATAGTAGTACGAGCCTATATCAACGCCATATTGCAGATTGGTGTACTCGTAATACACTGTGTCAAAGGTGTTTGGCGCAATCAGTTCGTCAACAGCCTCATACTCTTCGCCGTCCTTCAGTTTAATGTTCAAAGTGTAGAATCGACCTGGCACGCCGTAAACATCGGGCGCGGTCAGGTAGTTGCCCGTGCTGTCGTCGTAGGTGAGCGGGAAAACGTTGCCCTCGCTGTCACTAATGGTGACAATGGCGTCCTTTTCGGGTGTGGCGGGCTGGTTGTAGAAGTACGACGTTGAGCGCGTCAGGCGGACGCTGTGCTGCATTGTATCGGTCGAAATGTAGCCCTCAACCACAAGACGGTTGTTCTCGCCTTCGTTCAATTCAATGTCGATTTTTTCGGTGCAGGCAGTGCCAAAAATCGCACTTAAAATGCCTATTATCAATGCATTATGTTTCATCGCGGTTTAGAATTTGAAGTTATAGGTAACCGAAGGGAAAATGCTGAACATATAGAGTTTTTCAGCGGTCATCACCGACGGGTCGTGCTCGTCCTGCTCAAACATTATGCTTGCCGCATTGTGGCGGTTGTAAACGTTGTAGATTGACAGGTTCAGATTCTGCTCAAGCCAGGGGCGGCCTTTGCGCTCGACGGTTTTCAGGTCGAAGGTGGCCGAAAGGTCCAAACGGTGGAAGTCGGGCAGGCGCAGTTTGTTGCGCTCGGCGTAAACTGGGGCAATCACGCCGTTGTACTCGAAACGCCCCGTGGGCAAGGTTCGCGGCGCGCCAGTTGAGTAAACCCAGTTGAGCGACAGGTGCAGACGCGGCAGCACATCGTAGGTCGCCACAACCGACAGGTCGTGCGGTTTGTCGTAGTTCGACGGGTAATACTCGTCGTTGTTGATTGTCGCAACCTTGGTGAAGGTGCGCGAATAGGTGTAACTAATCCAGCCCGTGAATCGGCCTTCCTGCTTCTTCAGCATCAGTTCAAGACCATACGAATAGCCCTGGCCCGTGCGGATTTGCGTTGCAATGTCGTCGCTGACAAACATATCGGCGTGGTCTTTGAAATCGACCACATCGTACATCTTCTTATAATAGGTCTCGGCCGAGAAGGCGTACATATCGTTCTGTGTGTTTTGGAAATAGCCCAGCGAAACCATACGGCAGCGTTCGGGTTTCACGTTGGGGTTGCTGGCAAACCACGAGTCGATAGGCAGCGGCGACATTGTGTTGCTGGCCAGGTGCACATACTGATAGGTCTGCTGGAAGTTGGCCTTCAGGCTGGCCTTGTCGGTAAGACGCCAGTTGACCGAAATGCGCGGCTCAAGCCCCTTGTAGGTGTTGAAGACGCCCTTTGTGTGGCGGGTGGTATCGACAGCGTTATAATTCTCGTCGAGATTCACCACTTCGGCCTTGCCAAAATTTTGGAACATCGACAGGCGCAGGCCATAGTCAACATCGATAATTCCACCGATTTTGGTCTCGTGCGTCACGTAAGCGGCGTACTCGAGCGAGTTGTTGTGCTGCGAAACGTTCTTCATATAATTCGGACTGTTGGCGCCAGCCTTCACAATAAACGGCGTAAACTTGTGGTAAGTGAGTTGTCCGCCCGTTTTCAGCGTATTCTGCGGTGTGGCGAAGAAGGTCACATCGGCTTTTGCGTTCCAGTCGCGGATTGACGATTCCCAGCGGGTGTCGCTCTCTTCCAAACCATACATAAAGTGCGAGTAGATAACCGACAGGTTTGAGAACAGACGGTCGCTGAACAAGTGGTTATAACGCGTTGTAAGTGTACGGTTTCCGTAGTCAATCTGCATCACGCCAGCGTAGTTCATCACATCGCGGCCAAAGTAACCCGAAGCAAACAGACGGTTGTTGTCGTTCACGCGGAAGTTGACTTTGGCGTTCATATCGTAGAAGTAAAGTTTGGTGTCGTCGGGAATCTGGTCGCGGTAGAGCGGGAAGAAAATATCCATATACGAGCGGCGCCCCGACACAATGAACGAGCAGCGGTCCTTCAGAATCGGGCCATCAATAGTCAGACGGCTCGAGAGCAGGCCAATGCCGCCGTTCACGCCGAACTTCTGCGGGCTGCCTTCCTTCATTCGCACGTCGAGCAGCGACGACAGGCGGCCGCCGTACTCTGCAGGCATTCCGCCCTTGTAGAATTTCACGTCTTTC
>JAEEGG010008941.1_pt1 | contig 22586 bp, 13 predicted proteins | sample 9134161 | NCBI WGS metagenome assembly JAEEGG01 (sample SAMN16246543, study PRJNA631951) | gut metagenome | biome: gut microbiome; feature: rumen; material: CR-attached | host: Bos | place: Iran: Karaj | collected 2018-10
AGCCTTGATGCCCTCAGGCAATAGGGGAGCGCCCTGCGCATGATAGTAGGCAAAGAGGGCCGTGCCGATGAACATAAACAGCGCCCAGATGGGAACGGACATCAACACACCGATATAGGCAGCCTTCTTGGCCTCCTTGTCGTTCTTGGCAGCCAGATAACGCTGTACGATGGTCTGGTCGGTACCATACTTCTGCAAGGCATAGAAGATACCATTCAGCACCATCACGATGAACGTCAGTTGCGTGAGATCCCAGTCGTAGGGGCCAAAGCTGATCTTGTTGTATTCAGAGGCAATGCGGAAGGTCTCAGCAGGTCCGCCATCAATGCCGAACAAGAGGATGCCAATACAGATAATGCCGCCTCCGATGAGCAGAAATCCCTGTGCCACATCCATCCATACAATAGCCTCCATTCCACCAAACAGCGTCAGGATGATAATGGTGACGCCCAGAATGAGAACTATGCTGTAGATATTGATGTCTAGGAAAGTCGCCAGCGCCATCGACACCAGGAAGAATACGGTGCCGGCCTTAGAGAAGTGTCCTAGCGTAAAGGCGAACGACGAGTATAGACGGGCGAAAAGTCCGAAACGGCGTTCAAAATATTCGTAGGTAGACAGGCGGATGACCTTACGGAACAGGGGTACGATGATGCCTACCAGCGCCAACAGCACGATGGGTACCATTAGTCCTTGCACCAAGAGTATCCAGTTGTCAGCATAGGCTGCACCAGGGTAGGCGAGGAACGTGACACTGGAAATCAGCGTGGCGAAGATGGAGATACCTACCGCCCAGGCTGGAATCTTTCCTCCGCCAGCGAAGTACTGCGAGGTGTCTTTCTGCTTATGAGCGAACCAGACGCCTGTGCCGATAGCTGCCAGAATGGACAACAATACGATAATGTAATCAATCCAATGCATAGTTACTTCAGCTTATCTTTAATCGCTTGTTCTTCTTCGGCAGACAGACGCGTCAGCGGCATCAGCATCCAAGGCTCGCAGAGGCCCTTGGTCTGCATCATCACCTTCAAGGCAGTAAGACTTTGTCCCAAAGTACGATCTTTCTGATAGATCTTGGCTATCTCGTTGGTCTCGTCCTGCAAACGGTTGGCAGTAGCCATATCTCCCTTGATGGCAGCCTCGTAGAGTTCATTGAACATCTCTGGCACATAGTTGCCCGTCGAGGGTACAATGCCATTACCGCCCAGTTCAAGCGAGTGGGCACTCTGAGCTGCCCATCCGCAGAAGTAGGCGAAGTCGGGATGTGTCTTCGTAATCTCAATACATTGTGCCATACGCTCCAAGTCACGTTCAGAGTCCTTCAGCCCCACAATGTTGGGATGATCAGCCAGCTTATTAATAATAGGTACGGGTATGGACATGTGCGTAGTGGCTAAGATGTTGTAGAGCATCAGCGGACCCGTGATACAGTCGGCCAAAGTCTTGTAGTACTCGTACATCTGGTCTTCAGTCAGCGCGTAGTAGGTAGGCAGGGTGGCTACGATCACGTCAGCGCCTAGTGCGGTATATACCTCAGCCTGTCGCACCTGCTCGCTGAAACAGTTACCCGTCAAGCCAGCATAAATGGTGATTCGCTTGTTGGCAGCCTTGACGGCAGTCTCCACAAAAAGCTGTCCGTCAGCCTGGCTCACGCTGTTTCCTTCGCCAGTGGTGCCCATCAGCAGAGGCGAAACGTTATTCTCGGCAAAAAAGTTAATAATACGCTCGACAGCCTGAGTGTCCAGCTGTCCGTCCTGAGTGACAGGGGTAACCATCGGCACCACCACGCCACGATACTTGCTCTTATTCATACGCTTTAAAAGTTTTCGTTATCTGTTTATATATGAATGACGTACGAGTACCGGAATCGTAATCGCTTATCTTGATTAACTATTTTTTGCAAATTTTCTCCTTGAATCATGCATAATATTTGGGTAATTTTTGTACCTTTGCACTCGATTCGGGTTTGCCAAAACGGGAAACTTTTTTCGAAATCAAAACTGAAAAGTTTTCCAAAACGGATAACTTTAACCAGAAAGAAAAGAGAAATATTAACTAAAACGATCGATATAAAATGGAGATGAAGAATTTCACCATTACCAAGCGAGATGGCTCTAAAGACCAGTTCTCATTGGACAAAATCATGAACGCGATAGTCAAGGCGTTCGAGAGTGTAGAGGTCCCAGCTGACCTCGGAACAATTTCAAAAATTCTCAGCCACCTGAATATCAAGGACGATATTACGGTTGAGGATATTCAGAACCAGGTAGAGGAAGCGCTGATGCGCGAAGGCTTCTACAAGGTGGCTAAATCATTTATGCTTTACCGTCAGGCTCACACCGAGGATCGTGAGACGCTGCAGAAACTCCAGTTTCTGTCAGAGTACTGCGAGTCGGCAAATGCTGCTACCAGTTCCAAGTTCGATGCCAATGCCAATGTGGAGCACAAGAATATTGCCACGTTAATTGGCGAGTTGCCCAAGTCAAACTTCATCCGCCTGAATCGTCGTCTGCTGACTGAGCGCATCAAGAAGATGTATGGCAAGGAACTGGCTGACGAGTATATCGATAAGCTGACACACCACTTTATATATAAGAATGACGAGACCTCTCTGGCCAACTACTGTGCGTCAATCACCATGTACCCTTGGCTTATTGGTGGCACGACTGCCATTGGTGGCAACTCAACGGCTCCCACCAACCTGAAGTCGTTTGCCGGTGGTTTCATCAACATGGTCTTCATGGTCAGCTCTATGTTGGCAGGTGCTTGCGCTACTCCTGAGTTCCTGATGTATATGAATTACTTTATCGGCAACGAGTACGGCAAGGACTATTGGAAGCATCCTGAGCAGCAAGCCGACCTCTCGCTGAAGAAGCGTACCATCGACAAGGTGATTACTGACTACTTCGAGCAGATTGTATATTCGCTGAACCAGCCTACTGGTGCGCGCAACTACCAGGCCGTGTTCTGGAATGTGGCTTACTACGATAAGTTCTATTTCGAGAGCATCTTCGGTGAGTTCTACTTCCCCGATGGATCACAGCCAGACTGGGATGGACTCTCTTGGCTGCAGAAGCGTTTCATGAAGTGGTTTAACCAGGAGCGTACCAAGACCCTGCTGACTTTCCCTGTGGAGACGATGGCTCTGCTCGTCGACGAGAATGGTGAACCGAAGGATAAGGAATGGGGTGACTTCACGGCTGAGATGTACTCTGAGGGACACTCGTTCTTCACCTATATGAGCGACAATGCTGACTCGCTGAGCTCTTGCTGCCGTCTGCGTAACGAGATTACCGACAACGGCTTCAGCTATACGCTGGGTGCTGGTGGTGTTTCTACAGGTTCGAAGTCTGTTCTCACCATCAATCTGAACCGTTGCATTCAGTATGCTGTCAACCACAAGATTGACTATCTGGAGTATCTGGGTAACGTTATCGACCTGTGCCACAAGGTACAGTTGGCATACAACGAGAACCTGAAGGAGTTGCAGGAACATGGCATGCTGCCGCTGTTCGATGCTGGCTACATCAATATTGCCCGTCAGTATCTGACCATCGGTATTAACGGTCTGGTAGAGGCCGCAGAGTTCATGGGTCTGAAGATTACTCCTAACGATGACTACAAGAAGTTCGTACAGGGTATCCTGGGTCTGATAGAAAAGTATAACAAGCAGTACCGCACGAAAGATGTGATGTTCAACTGCGAGATGATTCCTGCAGAGAATGTGGGTGTCAAGCACGCTAAGTGGGATCGTGAGGATGGTTACTTCGTACCTCGTGACTGCTACAACAGCTACTTCTATGTCGTTGAGGACGACTCGCTCAGCGTTATCGACAAGTTCAAGCTGCACGGCGCTCCCTATATCGAGCACCTCACCGGTGGCTCTGCCCTGCACATGAACCTCGACGAGCACCTCTCTAAGGAGCAGTATCTGCACCTGTTGAAGGTTGCTGCTAAGGAGGGTTGCAACTACTTCACATTCAACATTCCCAACACCGTCTGCAACGATTGTGGTCACATCGACAAACGTTACCTGAAGGAGTGCCCGCACTGCCATTCGAAGAATGTGGACTATATGACCCGCATCATCGGATACCTGAAGCGCGTCTCGAACTTCTCTCAGGCTCGTCAGGAAGAGGCTTCACGTCGTTACTATGCACATGCAGAATAATATTTAGCAACGGACTACAGGATTATCAAGACATGACAACACACACCAACAGTCCTAAAGTCCTGTAGTCCGCGGCAAATAAAAGAAATATGCTAAAATACGTAAATACAGGGGTTGTTTTTCAGGAGATACCCGATGAGGTGACTTTAGCCATCAATATCTCCAACTGTCCATGTCACTGCCCAGGATGCCATAGCCGCTATCTCTGGGATGATATTGGTATGCCGTTGGACACCGATGCTATAGATGCCTTTATCGAGCGTTATGGCGACGACATCACCTGCCTATCATTCATGGGCGGTGATGCCGATCCCGTAGGTGTCAACCAGTTGGCGCAATACATCCATGAGACCTATCCACAATTCAAAGTAGCATGGTATAGTGGACGTCTTCGCGTCTCCTCTGCCGTCAACAAGGCCGATTTCGACTACCTGAAAATCGGACCATACATCAAACACCTTGGTCCTCTGAAGTCACCTACCACCAACCAGCGTCTCTACCGACTCCGTGAGGATGGTTCCTTTGAGGATATCACCTACCGTTTTTGGCGCCAACGCGATATCGCCATCTGACTGCAGGTCTAAACCAAAAGCCCCGCTGAAAAACTAAGGTACAGGATCATAGCCTGAGCCACCCCAGGGATTACAACGAAGGATGCGCCAGATGGCGAGATAAAGTCCTTTGAAAGGTCCGTGCTTGATGATGGCTTGGCGAGCATACTCGCTGCAGGATGGCGTAAAGCGGCAAGAAGGAGGAGTCAGTGGAGAAATCGACGTCTGGTAGAAACGGATGGGCAATACCAAAAGCATGACCAACAGACGACGAATGGCACGAATGATTTTTAAGACCACTGATTGCACGATTTACACGGATTAAAGCTTCTCCTGGATACGTTTAACAATGCCAACTACTCGTTCCTCCACGGCAGAAGAATCTATTTGCTGGTTGGACGTCCACACAAAAGCAATAAGCAACTGCTTGTCAGGCGCAATAGCCTCGACAAGCAGTTGTCTATGTAGGCGCCACGCCTCGCGCACCTGGCGCTTGACGTGATTGCGATCTACGGCATGATGAAAATGTTTCTTGGGGACGCTGACCAGCATCTGCAAAGGCTCCTCATGAGCTTCGCGCTGGCGCAGCATGAAGACAGCACGTAGCGGAAAGGCTGCTACAGATCGGCTGTTTCCGCCACCGAAGAGCTCATCGATGAGTCGCAGACTCACCATTCGCTCCCGCTTTCTGAATGGAAAGTTGACAGGCGACAATTGACAGTTATTCTTGTGTCTCCAAGAGATAGTGCTGAAGGGCACCCGTCATAGAAGGATATTTCTCAGAGGGAGCCTCGATGTCAAGGCGCAGACCTGCGGCCTTAGCAGCCTGTGCTGTCGTGGGACCGAAGGTGGCAATAGCGATTTCTCCCTGCTTGAAGTCAGGGAAGTTCTTGGTCAGCGACTCGATACCCGACGGACTGAAGAAAATCAGCATGTCGTAGTCGAATGTCTTTACCTCTTCAGGAGTAAAGTCATTGCTGACGGTACGATACATCACACACTCGCGGTGGTTCAACTTCTTAGAGTCGAGCAACTGGGCAACGCTATCATTATGTACGTCGCTCATAGGCACGAGGTATTTCTCCGTCTTGTGCTTCACCATGGTAGGCAGCAGATCGTCAATCTTACCGGTAGTGCCGAAGAACACCTTACGCTTGCGATACTGCACATATTTCTGGATATACAGCGAGATAGTCTCCGTCACGCAGAAATACTTCATGTCCTCAGGAATGGCTACGCGCAACTCCTTAGCCAAAGTAAAGAAATGGTCGATTGCGTGACGAGAGGTGAAGACGATGGCAGTATAATCCAAGATGTTCACCTTCTGGGCACGAAAATCCTTAGCCGTGATTCCCTCAACCTTGATAAACGGACGGAACACGAGTTCTACGTCGAACTTGGAAGCGATGTCGTAGTAGGGTGACTTCTCGCTTGACGGTTTAGGTTGTGAAACCAAAATCTTTTTTATCATTGTGTCCTAAAAATTTATTTTCAAATTATTTGCTGTGATGTCCAGAGCTCCCCACAATGCCAATAAAGGCACTATTTCGAGCGCACAAAGGTACAAAATAATTTGCAGACCAACGACATTTTGACGAAAAAAGATGATATAACACTTATAAAATGTCATCAATTTAACAGAAATAAGCGCTATTGCGAAATAAATTTCTACTTTATGTATAGGCATATCGAAATATGGACCCATGATAACTGCCGGGATAGAGATAAGACCTTCCAAGGCAATAATGAACAATAGAGACTTTATCCATTGTTCGTTTCTTTTACCATCAAAGAATACCATATTTACGAACGAATACAGCGCTAACTTCACCAGCAGATACAAGAGGAATATGGACCAGAAGATCAATATCAGATAATACTGCGAGGAGAGTATATAGGAATCACCGTTATAATGGAGCGAGTAGAAATAATAGAGTGTGGCAAACATCAGACTCGTCAGGAAGACGATGAACACTTGGAAACGCGCCTCCGTAGCCGTCTCCGTCATAGAGGTCGCCCCGTCATGAGGAGTATGGAAGAAATTCTTAACCTGACGTGTGAAGAAACCACGTATATTGGAGTAAGCAATGACAGCCAACACAAAGAACACCAGCAGGAGCGACGTGATGACATCGTCGCCACGCACGCTATATGGCACCGGGTCACCCGTAACGCCATAACGTCCACCCTCTAATTCAGGATGAAAGAGGGAGTCCTTAGAAAAGAATCCCTCCTTATAGCACGTGGGCAAGACAACAAACGTCTCCTCCACCGGCTTCTCAATCAGTGATATGCTGTCTGACGGTATCAATGCTTATAAAGCAAAAGCCTTCTTAATATCCTCTACCCTATCCAGCTTTTCCCATGTGAAGAGCTCGACATCGATGGTCTTCGTCTCGTGGTAACGGCTCGTAAAGGTCTTCTTTACCACCTCACACTGGCGACCCATATGACCATAGGCTGCAGTCTCCAGATACATCGGCTGGCGCAGCTTCAGCGAGCGCTCAATGGCTTTAGGACGCAGGTCGAAGAGTTGTTCTATCTTCTTGGCAATCTCACCATCCGTCATGTTGACATGTGAGCGACCATAGGTATTGACATAGATATTCATGGGCTTAGCCACACCAATAGCATAACTAATCTGCACCAGCATCTCGTCGGCAACACCAGCAGCCACCATGTTCTTAGCGATATGACGTGCCGCATAGGCAGCAGAACGGTCCACCTTCGAAGAATCCTTGCCAGAGAAGGCACCGCCACCATGGGCACCCTTGCCACCATAGGTATCAACGATGATTTTACGTCCTGTCAGACCCGTATCACCATGAGGTCCGCCAATAACGAACTTACCCGTGGGGTTGACGAAGTACTTGATGTCGTTGCCGAACAACGATAATACGCTTGCGGAGTGAATCTTCTCCTTGACGCGGGGTATCAGAATGTTGATGACATCCTCACGAATCTTGGCCAGCATACGCTCGTCATCGTTATCGAACTCGTCATGCTGAGTAGAAACAACGATGGTATCAATACGCTCAGGGATTCCCGCATCACTATACTGGATAGTTACCTGACTCTTAGAGTCTGGGCGCAGGTAGGTCATAACCTTTCCTTCCTTACGGATTTCTGCCAAGGTACGCATGATAAGGTGAGCCAGGTCAAGCGACACCGGCATCAGGCTCTCGGTCTCGTTGGTAGCATAACCGAACATCATACCCTGGTCGCCAGCACCCTGCTCGTCTTCGTCGCCATTGTCGACGCCGCGATTGATATCCTCACTCTGCTCATGGATGGCAGTCAGGATACCACAGGAATTGCCGTCAAACTGGTACTCGGCCTTGGTATAACCTATCTTCTTGATTGTATTACGTGCAATGGTCTGCAGGTCGATATACACATCACTGTGTACCTCACCCATCAACACCACCTGCCCAGTAGTAACAAACGACTCGCAAGCCACACGGGCCTTGTCGTCGTATGCCAGGAACTGGTCTAGAATGGCGTCACTAATCTGATCGGCCACCTTGTCGGGATGGCCTTCTGATACTGATTCTGATGAAAATAAATAACTCATCCTAATTTACTATTTGACTATTTACAATTTACTATTTTCGCTAAGCGCTTGCAAAGGTACGAAAAAACGGCGAATTATACAAATCCGCCGTTTAAAAATACCTAATAATGAGGTGATTTACTTACTTTCTGGCAGCATGATGACCTCGATATGGTTACCACCCTTCAGCATCTTGTTCAGGAAGTCACGGAGATTATTGACGGTCAGCGACTCAACAGTCTTCTTGTAGTCGGTGAAGAAGTCAATGCCATATTCCTTATAAGCTGTGATGGTGTTAATCCAGAAGTTGTTCTTCTTAGCATCGACATCTACCTGCTTGAGCATATACTCCTTGGCCTTTGCCAACTGATCGGCATCGATAGCCTTCTGCATCTTAGCGATACCCTCGTGCAACAGACGGATGGCAATCTCCTGCTTGTCAGGATTCATCGGACAGTAACCCTGCAGGATAGCCTTAGGCTGGTGAGTACCGAGGTTGAAGTTACCGGCAGCACCACAAGAGTAAGCGGCACTCTCGTCCTCACGGATGGTCTTCAGGTAGATCATCGAAAGAATCTGACCAACAGCATCCAACTTCACAGAGTTCTCCAATGTATAAGGCATGTCAGCATACCAGTACTCCAGAGCGATGGCTTTGGGTGATTCCGTCTTCACCTTGAAGTTATTGACAACCTCACCCTTGGCAAGGGTCATAATCTCCTTGAAGTCCTCAGCTTTCTGCTTGGTAGCAGGCAGCGAAGCGATATACTGCTCAATCAACGGACGAAGCACCTGCTCATCGAAGTTACCAGCGAAGACAAAGGTGAACTGTCCGGCATTCTTGAAGCGATCCTTGGCAATCTCCAGGATACGGTCGTAACTGATATTCTTCAAGTCCTCCACCTGGATGTTTGCGAAGCGTGGGTTATGCGAATAAATCGTGTTGCTCAACGAGTCAGAGAAGACAGCCTCAGGATTCAGGTTCTTATTCTTCAATGCCATCTCCAGCGATGTCATCAGGTTCTGGAACTGCTTCTCATCTTTATTGATGGCAGTAAAGTAGAGGTACTGCATCTGCATCATGGTCTCGATGTCCTTCGGAGTAGAGTGAGCGGTGATGTACTGACGGGTATTACCCAGGCTGGCATCAGCGTTGACCTCCTTACCAGCCAGAGCCTTGGTGAGCTCGTTGCTGGAGAAATTACCAATACCGCTATAACCGATAACCTGGTCGAAGACCTTCAGGTTGGTATAGTCAGCAGGACCATACAATGACTTACCACCCATTGATGAAGCCTGCATTTGTATCTCATCGTCCTTAAAGTCAGTCTTCTTCAGAATGACGGTAGCACCGTTAGAGAGCGTCAGCTCCTTATAGCCCAGCACCTTATTCTCAGTCTCCTTGACAATCTTACCAGCCTTGATCTTGCTGACATCTACCAGCGGCTCGTCCTTGACATTGTCAACATAAGCCTCCACCTTCTCAGCACGAGCAGCAGCAATGGCAGCAGCCATATCCTGTTCAGTGGGATATACCTTTCCTTCCTTCTCCTGAGCCCACTCCATGACCACAAGATTGCTGTCAGAAACAGAAATCAGTTCAGGAAGCAACTGGTTAACAGCGGCAACGGGAATATTGGGAGCAATCTGCTGCATCATCTGGTAGAGCACATCCAATGGGGGAATAGGCTCGTTAGAGAGATAGTGGTCACGGTACTGGTCACCGAACTCAGCATTTCTGCGCTTGTCACGGTTGGTGTACTGCTTCTCCAAAGCACTCAGGTAGTCAGCCTGGGCACGGGCATACTCTGTAGCGGTGAATCCGAACTCACGGGCACGTCTTGCCTCACGATAGAGGGTCTGCAGTGTCTCCATATCCTTGCCTTCCTTGGGAACGCCAATCAGTTCAAAGCAGTCCTTCGTCTTTGACAGCAGGTACTGGCCATCGTCAGCATAAGCCTGGAAGAAAGGACAGCTCTCCTCCTGCGTCATCTCATGCAGGCGCAGACTCATCATACGAGAGATGACGTTTGTCAGATAGCTCTGAACCAGATAGCCGAGTTTACCCTTCTCCTCTTCGGGGAAGGCATCGTGCTTCATCATAATCATCAGCTGACTCATCTGCATCTCCTTGTCCTTATCAAAGATATAGATAGCCTCGTTGTTGTCGGCAACAGCCTCAGCAACGACCTTTGGAGCATTGGCATCAACCTTGATACCGCCAAAGAGTTCCTTGATCTTTGCTTCCATGTGGTCAACATCCACATCACCGACGACAATGATGGCCTGATTGTCAGGACGGTACCACTTATGATAGTAGGCACGCAGTGTTGCAGGCTTGAAACTGTCAATGACAGACATCAGACCGATAGGCATGCGCAGACCGTACTTAGAGCCAGGGTACATCTTAGGCAGTGAGCGGGTAATCATACGCTGTGAAGGACCTTCACCCAGACGCCACTCGTTATGTACCACATCGCGTTCTTTGTCAATCTCGTCAGCCTCCAGCAACAGACCGTTTGACCAGTCCTTCAGGATGAGCAGACAAGAGTCAAGAGCAGTGGCACGCTTGGTGGGCACGTCGCAGACACGATAGACGGTCTGGTCAATGCTGGTATAGGCGTTCAGGTCAGAGCCGAACTCCACACCCAGTGAACGGGTATAGTCAATGATGCTCTTACCCTCTGGCTTTGAGGGGAAGTGCTCAGAGCCATTGAAAGCCATATGCTCCAGGAAGTGGGCCAAGCCACGCTGGCTCTCATCTTCCTGAATAGAACCTACACGCTGGGCAATATAGAAGTTTGCCACATGTTCAGGATACTCGTTGTGACGGATGTAGTAAGTCAGTCCGTTGTCCAGTTTACCCATACGTACGGCAGGGTCCACTGGGATTGGCGGCATCTGCATCTCCTGTGCCACCATGACTACGCTGCACACCAAGGTGAGGGCAGCCACAAACATTCTCTTCAATTTCATCTTTTTAATCGTAGTTAGAATATTGGATTGTTACAAATAATTCAGTTTCAGCGAGCAAAGATAGTAATAATTATTGACTCACACGCACGTACCTATATATTATTATGGTTTTTTATACTTCCATAGGGCATAAAAAAAGTCCTTTCAGCCACTTTTTACGTAGCTGAAAGGATTTTTAAGAATTTCTTGTTTATCTATTTTACTGAGGGTTACTCAGTTTTACCGTTCAGCGAATAGATATAAGCCACACCCTTGCCCTTAGTTTCACGAGTAGTATTGTAAATGGTGAGCGGACCATAGATGACAACAACATCGCCAACAGCAATCTGAGGATCAGCTTCAGTCCATGCACGATTGCCCAGATAGTTTACCTGATAAGCCTCAAAGTCCTTAAGCGGATCACCATACTTTGTTCCGTTATCTGAGATGAAGAAGGAACCATTGCCAAACTGCGTACTAAATCCACCCTTGTACAACTCAGATACAACACCCTTCACATAGACGGCATCCGTACCACCTCCATCAACGTAGGCAATAGCCTCCTCTGCACTGAACGGATTATTCAGCGAGCCGTCGCCAGCACCGGGCACAAACTTCTTCAACTTGTAGATGTAAACATTGCCTGAGAACTCTGGAGTCTCGTTGCCTTGCTTGTCCTTATAATAGACCAACTTACCAGTAATAACGACCTCGTCACCTACACCAATCTGGTCTTCAGATGTGAACTTCTCGTTGTCCAGGAACTTCGATCGGAAGCAGGTAAGAGTATTGGCATCTGTACCATCAGCAGAGATATTGAACGTTGCATTGCCATAGTCACCTGTGTCAATACTGCTAATAGACGAGATAATACCCTTAGCATAGTAGATAACGCCATCGGTAGTATTGCCAATAGCTTTACACTTAGCGATAGCCTCAGCAACGGTGAACGGATCATCAGGATTCTCACCATGAGGCAGTACGTCAGCCTCCTGAGTAATTGAGGTCTCTGCGGTATATTCCTTAGCTCCGCTGGTAGTCACAAAGGTGATAGTAGCCTTACGGGCTGCACCAGTGTTGGGAAGTGTCTTGAAGGTGACGGTAGAGGTTTCGCCACTGATATTGATACCAGTTACGAAGAGCCAGTCTTTAGCATCCTCAGAAATCTTCACATCCAGACCGTTGCCCTTGTTGCTCAGTGTGACATGGAAGTCACCACCAGTCTTAGCAATGGTATTGTTCTCGATATCAAGAGCATCTACGGCAAGGAGCGACTTCTCAATAGCGATAACAGTAACGTTAACCAATTCGATGGTACCGTTGTAGTCCTTTCTTGGACCTTCAACAGTAACGATATCACCAACGCCAATGCCGAGGCTCAGGAAGTTCTTCTCAGTACCATTCTTATCGAGGGTACCATAGATATAAACCTCACCTGTCTCATCCACCAGGTACCAGTTACCATAAGTAGTGTTGGCAATGCTCTTCACAGTACCCTTCACACGGTAGGTCTTACCATCTTCACCGGCAGCAACCTGTGCACAAGTAGAAAGAGGAATATCAACCTTCTTGGCAATCTGCTGCACGTTAATCTCCTGTTCCTGGCCATTGCACTGCAACTTCAGGTAGGCAGCACGTGACTCAGTGGTCTTGACAGCCTGGAATACAATAGTATACTGTCCAGCACTACCCTTGGCAGGAGTAACGGTAAGCCATGCGGGTATGTCTTCAGCCTTGAACTGCCAATCACCATCAGCAGTAATAGTAATCTCTTTCTTGAATACCGTACCCTCTGGATCGGTGTCTTCGCCAGCAGGCAGAGAGACAACAGACTGTGATACCTGTATGTCACTCAGCGTGCTCTTGTCATCGTCATCAGAGCAGCTGACCAGCAGAGCTACAGCTGCCATGAACATTGGGATAATATATCTTAGTTTCATATTCTTATATTTTTAATCTTTAATCGTTCATTTAATTAAAGAAGTACTTAACGCCGATAGATGCATACCAGCACTGACCCAGGCTGTGGTATGGCTTCCACTTCGTTGTATTGCCATCGATAGTAGCAGGAGTAGAGAACACAGGATAACCCTGAGCATCCATGCCTTCGTACTTGATGATGCGTGAGTACTGTACGCCACTAGAGGGAGCAGAGCTGTAGTCAAGATTAGCAATCTTCTGAACACCCCAGCTGGAGTTGAAGAAGTTGAGCACGTTCTTAATGTCGAAGCCAATCTGCAGGGTGTGCTTGGTCTTGCCAACATTAACCTTAAAGTCGTGCTTGTAGCTGAAGTCAATACGGTGTACCCAAGGAGAGTACTCGCTGTAAGCCTCAGCATACTTACCCTGACGATCGCTCAGATAGTCACAGTTGTGGACAAAGTCCATGAAGCGCTGCTGGTCGTCGGCAGACTTGAAGCGGAACTGACCCTGACCGGTCCAATTACCGTTAGCATCGAAGTTTCCAGCAACCTCTGCATCGGTGGGGATGTAAGCTACATCATAGGTATAGCCATCACCGTTCATGTCGTTCTGAACAAGGTAGGTCGTATTGTTACCACCACGCCAGGTTTCATAAATGAGGCTATAGTGGTTGTTAGCCTTATCGTGAATCGTTGCGCTAGCTACGATACGGTCCGGAGTAACGAACTGTGAGTTGTGCAGGCTGACACTGTTAGGACCTTCAACAGAAGGAATGTAGGTGAATGCCGATGAAGCATCAGAACCAGGCATACCGGTCAGTTCCTTGCTAACGGTGTGGGTGTAGGCTGCCATCAGGCTCATCCACTCGAAGGGCTGTGCATTCAGTGTCAAGTTGAATGACCATCCGTAACCCTTGCTGGTATTGTCAAGCACATAAGCGTTGGGCAGGTTCTTGCCTGTTGCAGCGTCCTTCAGCATGAAGTCCTGATAGATAGGACGGTTGTCAACGCCATTGAAGCGTGCATATCCGCCAACATTCTTCACAGACCAGTCAGAGATACATGCTGCATTGAGGGTCTTGTTGAAGATAAACTCAGCAGTAGCGGTGAATGGGAATGATACAGGAATCTGATAGTCGATAGCGATAGAAGACTTCCACACTTGTGGCATCTTGAAGTCGGGGTTCACAGCATTGATTGTAGAACCCTTCTCACCCTGCTCAGGACTGATGGTTGCCGGGCCAAGGCCATTGTTGATGATGTAGTCACGCAGTGTATTGCCAGTCATGATGTTACCAGCGAACTGTGTCATATCGGTCAGCTTACCGCCATTCTTGCCAGTAGCATTCCAAGCACCCTTATACTGAACCATGTTCGAGTTGGTAGGCATGTTGGTAAAGAATACCAGAGGCAGACGACCAGAGAAGAGACCCGTACCACCACGTACCTTCAGAGACTTGTTGCCAAAGACATCATAGGTGAAGCCGATACGTGGAGAGAAGGTGTACGTAGAAGAAGGCCATGTACCTGTATCAATATGGCGACCATTGTAGTCGAGGTCATAGATGGCCTTATTAGTCATCAGGTCCTTGTTGTTAAAGAACAGACCATCAACACGCAAGCCGTATGTCAACTTTAGTTTATCATTGACGTTCCACTCATCCTGAGCATAGATACCCAGCTTATTGAACTGTACGCGGGCAGCGGGATCTGTCTCACCATTGTAACCATAGGTCAGGGCTACAATCTCAGGAGCAGTATTGAACAGCATCTCTGCATCGAGGACACCGTTCTTCCACATAGACTCACTGGTATTGAAACGATAGTAACCAGTACCGTTACGCATATACATGTTGTCGGCCATCTGGTGTTCGAAGCTGATACCTGCCATAATCTTATGGTTGGTACCATAGTATGTTACGTCATCCTTGATGTTCCAAATAGTGTTATGAACGGCATTGTTCCATGTGAACAACTCATAACCCAGTGAGATATAGTTGTTATCGTCCTTCGTAATATCAATGAAGGGGAACTCTGATGAGTCAGAACTACGCAGGTCATCCAGCTTTGAGTAAGTTGCCAGCAACTGGTTTGACAGCTTCTCTGAGAAACGGCTGTTCAAGTCAAAGGTCCATGAGTGAACCTCGTTGTCCATCGAATACATTGAGTTAGCATACGACATAGACTTTTCTGACATACGAGCGTCTGGCAAACGGACACCACCGTCCATAGAGCTCTTGTTAGGAGCGTTCCAGATACTGTTCTTGGTATAGTTGTAGCGCAGTGCCAAGTGATGCTTGTCAGTGATGTTCCAGTCCAAGCGAATCAGGAACTTGGTATTCTTCTCATCAGCAGGGAAGCTGGTATAGCTACCGGTATCATAGCCGTACTTCTTGGCAACATAGTCAGAAACGGCCTGCAGGTCTGCCTTGGTGGTACGTGATACATAGTTCTCTGGATCAGCGGGGTTATCAGCATCAGCACCCTGCCAACGGTTAACGACGGTAGGAATCTTGATGAACTCAGCATTGGCAAAGAAGAACAACTTGTTCTTGATAATCGGGCCACCCAGCGTGAAGCCATAGGTGGTCTTCTGGTTCTTCTCGCGTGCGCCGGCAATCTGTTCACGGTCAACAGCATCACCCTGCATCTGCTCGTTCTGGTGATAGACGTAGGCTGTACCCTTGAAGGTATTGGTACCAGACTTAGTGATAGCGTTCACACCACCACCGATGAAGTTGGTCTGACGAACGTCGTAAGGTGATACAACAATCTGCATTTCCTCGATGGCATCAATAGAGATGGGGTTACCACCACCAGGCAGATTAGAACTCAAACCGAAGTTGTTGTTGAAGTTGGCACCGTCAACGGTGAAGTTGGCAGTACGACCGTCGGCACCGGCAAAGCTCATGCCATTACCGCCATAAGGTGACAGACGAGTGTAATCAGTGATGCTACGGCTAACAGTAGGCATATTAGTAATCATCTGATTGTTAATGTTCGTCGATGCACCGGTCTTCTCAGCGGCAAACTTAGAAGCCTTACCACTAATAACCACTTCCGTCAGTTCGTTGGCATTCTCCGAAATCCAAACAGGAAGGTTGTAGGTCTCAGCCAACTGCAAGGTAATACCCTTGAACACCTTGGTCTGGAAACCAATGTAACTCACTGTTACAGTGTAAGGACCGCCCGTACGCATACCCTGAATACTGAAGCGTCCATCAATGTTAGTCACTGCAGTGTAGCGCGTACCAGAAGGTTCGTGAACTACCTGCACTGTGGCACCAATAACCTCTTCTTTGGTATCCTGAATTGACACCTTACCTGCCAAGGCAGAGGTTGTGATTTGGGCCATGACGGCCAATGTTGAAGTCAACATCAAAGCCATCAAAAACAGAATCCTTTTTCTCATAGAATTGTAATTGTTATGTTTGATAGTTATATTTCGCTGCAAAATTACTAAAAATATTTAATCCATACAATTTTTTAGATATCTTTTTGACGCAAACCCATACGAGCCTCCACAACATTCACAACATAGTCACCCAGTTTCTCGCACTCGTTGATGAGATCCATGTAGATGGTACCCACGGCATAGGTGTATTCGCGGTTGTTGACGTCGTTGATATTCTGCGACTTCAACTGGTTGCGGTAGTTATTGATTTCGTTCTCAATATTGAACGTGCGGTTCACGTCGAACGACTCCTTTCTACCACCCATCAAACGGTTCATCTGAGACAGCGACTGGTCGGTAAGTTCCATCATTTGGTGGAGATGATCATACTGTTTGTCGACAAAATGGTCCTGTTTGCCATTGTATTTGCGGGAAATGGTACGAGCCATATTGAAGCATGCATCACCGATAGACTCCAACTCGGACACCTCACGGAGCATAGCGCGAATCTTCGCCTTGGTATCGTCAGACAGATGGGCATCACTGACGTTGTTCAGGTAGTTGGCAATCTCCAATTCCATATTGTCCGAGATACCCTCATATTTCTCAATGCGCGTGTACAACTTATTAAATTCGCCAGCCTTGCTGTCTTTCTTGTTACTGGAACTTGACGAAAGCGTCAGCAACTCCCTTACCATGCCGAACATACGCTGCATACGGTTGGAGAACTGCTGGATTTCCTTCTGTGCTTCCAAGACCGACAACTCTGGCGTCTTCATGAAGCCGGCAGTAATGAAGTGCAGGCGGAAGTCCTCCTCCTCATCCACCTTCTTAGGTTTGATAACCCAACATACGAACTTCTCTATCTGCGGGATGAACCATATCAGGATAAACGTATTCACCACGTTAAAACTGGTATGGAACGCAGCCAGCACGAAACTTAGTTTGGCGGCATTCATCATAAAGGCATGAGCACCGGCCATCTCTACCGTCATGTTGACATCATAGCCTACCCATCCGCAGACCATATCAATGAATGGACGGAAGACGAATAGTATCCATATCACGCCAAAGACATTGAAGAACATGTGAGCCAGAGCCGCCCTTCGTGCCTGGGTATTAGCCGACATAGCAGCCAGATTAGAAGTGACGGTGGTACCGATATTTTCACCCATCACCAGGGCAATACCCTGATAGATAGGCAGGGCGCCACTCGAACAGAGTATCATGGTGATAGCCATGACCGCTGCCGACGACTGTACGCAGAACGTCAGCACACCACCCAAGAACAGGAAGATAAGGGTGGTCAGGAAGGAGTTGGGGTCAAACGAGGCAAAGAAGTCCAATACTGCCTGATTCTCACCCAGATGCATATTCTGTCCCGTCACGCGCAAGGTTGCCAACGCAAAAATCAGGAATGCCAATCCAAAAAGGAAGTCACCAATATAACGGTGCTTCTTCTGATAGATAAGGATAATACCCACCAGGAAGGCCGGATAGGCCAAGTCACCGATGTTAAACGACATACCTGCCGACATAATCCACGCCGTCAACGTGGTACCGATGTTCGCGCCCATAATCACGGAGATAGCCTGTGCCAGCGTGAGCAGTCCGGCATTAACAAACGACACCGTCATCACGGTGGTAGCAGTAGATGACTGAACACTCGCGGTCACTAGCATACCGGTCAGCATGCCGGTAAAACGATTGGTAGTCATGGCACCAAGGACGTGTCGCAATTGTGGACCCGCCATCTTCTGAAGGGCCTCACTCATTGACTTCATACCGTACATCAAGAGTGCCAAAGAGCCCAGAAGCGTAAAAATAACCCAGATTGACATAAATATTTTTATTAAATTGTTTGTCTCTTCAACTATTTTTTGTACATTTGTAGCGTCCAAAACTTTATGCTTATGGAACAACAAATCAAAATCCGTTGCAAAAATAATAAAAAATCTGTAAATATTCGCATTGGAAGCAATCTTTCTGAAATTTTTTCTCAGTTAGGGCTTGAAATGGAGTATGGGCCAGTAAGTGCCAAGGTAAACAACAAGGTAGAAGGAATGCACTACAGAGTGTATAAACCCAAGGATATCGAGTTCTTGGACATGCATTCTGCCAGCGGCATCCGTGCCTACACGCGTACGCTCTTCTTTGTCTTGTGCAAAGCCGCCCACGAATTATGGAAGGACTGCATGGTGGTCATCGACATACCTATCAGCAACGGTTACTACGTCAACCTGAAGTTAGGACGCACAGTAACCCCTGATGATGTCAACGACCTGCGTCAGCGCATGCAGCAACTGATTGATGCCAAGTTGCCTATTCACCGTTTCGAATCGACAACAGAGGAAGCCATCGAGATGTTCCGCAAGGGAGGCAGCATGTCGAAAGTCAAACTGCTAGAGAACAGCGGCCGTCTATATACCACCTATTACGATCTGGATGGCTACAAGGACTACTATTACGGAACTCTGCTGACCAATACAAAGCAGATTTACCTGTTCGGACTGGAGTACTATTTCGATGGCATCCTGCTGCGCCTTCCCTCACGCGACGACCCCTCCAAACTGGGAGCGTTCATCCGCCAAGACAAGATGTTTGAGATTTTCAAGGAGCACCACCGTTGGCAGGACATCTTAGGTATGCGCACCGTGGGCGACCTGAACAAGGCCATTGATGACGGACATGCCAACCAACTCATCCAACTCAGTGAAGCCCTGCAAGAGAAGAAGATAGCACAGATTGCCGACGAGATAGCCAGCAGGAAACACGTGAAGATGGTGCTCATCGCCGGACCGTCAAGCAGTGGTAAGACGACAACCTGTAAGCGACTGAGCATCCAGTTGGCTGTCAACGGCATCTATCCTGTCGGCATCTCGCTGGACGACTACTTCCTAGACCGCGACCAGACACCACGCGACGAGAGTGGCGACTACGACTTCGAGCATTTGCATGCTTTGAACATCCCGCTGCTCAACGAACAGATGAATGCCTTGTTCCGTGGCGAGGAGATAGAACTGCCCCGTTATAATTTCCAACTCGGCAAGAGCGAGAAGAGTGGTAAGAAGCTGAGACTGAAAGGCAACGAGGTGCTAATCCTAGAGGGCATCCATGCACTGAACCCCGAACTGACGGCTCAGATTCCCAACGAACAGATCTTCCGTGTCTATGCCTCGGCACTGACCACCATTCTGCTCGACAACCACAACTACATCCCCACGACAGACAACCGCCTGCTGCGCCGCATCATCCGCGACCACAAATACCGTGGTGTCAACGCCTTAGGCAGCATCCGCCGTTGGGCGAGTGTCCGCAAGGGTGAGAACCGCTGGATCTTCCCTTATCAGGAGAACGCCGATGCCGTCTTCAACAGCGCCATGCTCTTCGAGTTGGCTGTCATCAAGCAACAGGCTGAACCACTGTTGGAGCAGGTACCTGAAAACTGCGATGAGTATGCGGAAGCGTATCGTCTGCTGAAGTTCCTGCGTTATATCAAACCCATCCCCGAAGACCAGATTCCACCGACATCACTCCTCCGCGAGTTCCTCGGTGGCTCCTCATTCGAATATTAACACATACGCTTAGCGGGCATATTCGTGTATAAAAATGCAGTTATTGGCAATAAAACGGCCAATAATTGCATTTTTATTGCAATTTATTTGGATATTCCATTTATATTTGCGACCTTTGCACTCGTTTTTATAGAGACTTTAATATTCCTAATTATATAACAATGGCTGAACAATTAGAAGTGAAAGAGCTCGATCAGGTGGTCGTGCGTTTTTCAGGAGACTCCGGCGACGGTATGCAGTTGGCCGGTAACATTTTTTCTACCGTCTCGGCTACGGTAGGTAACGGTATTTCAACATTCCCAGACTATCCCGCAGACATCCGCGCCCCGCAAGGTTCGCTGACTGGTGTCTCTGGTTTTCAGGTACACATCGGTGCCGGCAAGGTCTATACCCCCGGTGACAAGTGCGACGTGCTGGTGGCCATGAATGCTGCTGCGCTGAAGACGCAGTATCGCTATGCCAAGGCGGGTGCAACCATCATCATCGACACTGACTCCTTTGGTCCCAAGGACCTGGAGAAGGCACAGTTCCAGACCGAGGACTACCTCGGCGAGATGAACATCGATCCCGATCGTGTCATCCAGTGCCCGTTGACCACGATGGTGAAAGACTGTCTGGCAGACTCTGGCATGGATAACAAGGCTATGATGAAGTGCCGCAACATGTTTGCACTGGGACTGGTCTGCTGGCTCTTCGACCGCGACCTGAACCTCGTTGCCAACTTCCTGCGCGACAAGTTCGCCAAGAAGCCCGCTATTGCAGAGGCAAACATCAAGGTCATCCAGGCTGGTTACGACTATGGTCACAACACCCACTCCTCGGCTACCAACGTTTATCGCGTGGAGTCAAAGTACAAGGAGCCGGGTCGCTATATGGACATCACCGGTAACAAGGCTACTGCCTACGGACTCATTGCCGCTGCCGAGAAGGCTGGCCTGCGTCTCTACTTGGGCAGCTACCCCATCACTCCTGCCACCGATATCCTTCACGAATTGTCAAAGCACAAGTCGTGCGGTGTCATCACCGTACAGTGTGAGGACGAGATCAGCGGTGCAGCCTCAGCACTGGGAGCATCTTTCTCTGGTGCACTGGGTGTCACCTCAACCTCTGGTCCTGGCGTCTGCCTGAAGTCAGAGGTGATGAACCTCGCCGTCATCATGGAGTTGCCACTGGTTGTTATCGACGTACAGCGTGGTGGTCCTGCTACTGGTCTACCTACTAAGTCAGAACAGACCGACCTGCTGCAGGCACTCTTCGGACGTAACGGTGAGAGTCCCATGCCCGTCATCGCAGCACTGAGTCCTACCGACTGCTTCGACGCTGTCTATCAGGCTGCCAAGATTGCTTTGGAGCACATGACACCCGTCATCCTGCTCACCGATGCTTATGTCGCCAACGGTTCTGGTGCCTTCAAACTGCCTGAGATGGCAAAGCTCGACGCCATCAATCCTCCTTATGTTCCTGAGGAGCTGAAGGGTAAGTGGACACCCTATATGCGTGCCGAGAACGGTACCCGCTACTGGGCTGTACCTGGTCGCGAGGGTTTCGCACATATCCTCGGTGGACTGGAGAAGGACTCTAACACTGGTGCCATCTCGACGAATCCTGAGAACCACGACCTGATGACGCGCCTGCGCCAGCAGAAGATTGACAACATTCAGGTTCCCGACCTCGAAGTAGAGGGCGACGTCGCCGATGCCGACCTGCTCATCGTAGGCTTCGGTTCTACCTACGGCCACCTCCACTCTGCCATGGACGAGCTCCGCGCTAAAGGCCACAAGGTTGCCCAGGCTCAATTCAAGTTCCTGAACCCGCTGCCCAAAAATGCTGCCGCTGTCCTCTCTAAATATAATAAGGTGGTTGTTGCCGAACAGAACATGGGTCAGTTGGCTGCCTACCTGCGCATGAAGGTCGACGGCTTCGTGCCCTACCAGTTCAATCAGGTTAAGGGTCAGCCGTTTATCGTGGAAGAGTTAGTCAACGCATTCGAGGACATTTTAAAGAAGTAAAGTAGATATGGAATATACAGCACAAGATTTTAAGAAAGGCCAGCCTCGTTGGTGCCCTGGTTGCGGCGACCACTTCTTCCTGGCTTCACTCCATAAGGCTATGGCCGAGATTGGCGTAGCCCCTGAGAACGTAGCAGTCATCAGCGGTATCGGCTGTTCCAGCCGTCTGCCTCACTACATGGCCACCTATGGCATGAACACCATTCATGGTCGTGCCGCTGCCATCGCTACCGGTGCCAAGGTTGCTAACCCCGACCTCACCGTATGGCAGGTATCTGGTGACGGTGACGGACTGGCTATCGGTGGTAACCACTTCATCCATGCCAACCGTCGTAACATCGACCTGAACATGATTCTCCTCAACAACCGCATCTACGGTCTGACGAAGGGTCAGTACTCCCCCACCTCACCCCGTGGCTTCGTGTCTAAGTCGAGCCCCTACGGTACCGTCGAGGA
>JAEEGG010008943.1_pt1 | contig 22583 bp, 20 predicted proteins | sample 9134161 | NCBI WGS metagenome assembly JAEEGG01 (sample SAMN16246543, study PRJNA631951) | gut metagenome | biome: gut microbiome; feature: rumen; material: CR-attached | host: Bos | place: Iran: Karaj | collected 2018-10
CGTCGGCATTCTCATAATGGATGGCGCGAGGGTCGGCAAACCAGCACCAGGCACCCTCGTCTGTCACCTCGTTACTGCTGAATTGGCTGTTCTGGCTCTGTGCCTGCATCTCCGTGAGACAACCGAAAACCAGCAGAGCTATCATAAATAATCTGTTCGTCATGTCGTAGTTTTTCAAACATTATAACTAAATTTGCATTTTTTAATTGCACTTGCTGGTTGACTCTTTAGGTTTTGCCGATGCGTCGTCTACCATAAATCGCAACAAATTCAGGGCGATTGCTCTTGTAGATGTCTTTTAGAATGTCAATTTCGCGCTTACGTCCTATAATTGAGCTGTTTGTCATAATAATGTGTTGTTGGTTTTGTTTGTCAAAGATATAGCTTTTTATACAAACAACAAAATTTTTAACATTTATTATACTACGGTAACCCGATTTTTTTTGGGGTTACCGTAGTGGTTCACGATGTTTTTAACATTTCGTCATGAAGAATTCATCTTTCTTTATAGCTTTAGCGTCTGCAAAAAAATACAACTTATGTGCGCAGGTACTTCAGGATTTTGTGTGGAAATTTTAACGAACAAAGATGAGAAAGATTTTGTAGATGTTTTTAATAAGATATGCCATGGCATTAAGGGTGGTTCTAAAAATTCTGAATTAATATAACATTTCTAATGGATGGTTTCATCTCGATTGCTTTTTACTTTGCGAACATTCATAAATTGTTTTCATACTGATTAGTTTTTTAATTGTTTTGAAATCTGCTGCAAAGTTATTATCATGTTCTCCTTGTTCTTATCAGTTTTGCTGATAAATTGGAAAAAATATATGATGCTGAATGCCGATTTTTTGTTTCCACAAAGTTACGATAAAAAAACTAAAAAAAATACTGAACCCAGAAAAACCTGATTCAGTATTGTAAGATTGATAATAAAAATCTGGAAGGTGTTTTCAAAAAAAGAACACATCCTCCTTTTCTTATCAAATGGCTGCACCGGATGAAATATTCTTCAATGATTAATTTGAAGTCCATTCATCTTTTCCGTCCACCAGAATCTTCTTCACCTTCTTACCATTTACTGTGAAGCTGCCATCAGTTTCTCTTTTCACTCCAGGCAACCGGTTCACCAGACTGTCGATTCTGTCTTCCTCTAATATGAAACAGATTATACCGTGTTTGTCTTTGTAGTTATATTGAGGGGAGCCGTCAGCAGTCTTCAGTATAGAGTAAGTCTTAAAAGGAAGAGTCTGGTAGTTCTTTACCTCTTCCTCTGTTGCAGGGCGGCCGTTAATAAAAACATATTCGTAAGTGCATTCAAAGTCACTATCTGCAGGTTTTCCCTCATGCGAGAACCCCGTGATTCTTCCATATTGGTCTCTTACTGGATGGATGGCAAAAGGAGGGTCTTCCTGTGTGCTCGCCGTCTCCTTTATGGATTCGATATGGCCCAGAGTTGCGAAAGAACTGATGGCAAGCGCTGTCACAGGGATGATTAGCAATGCTTTGAGCATTGACCATCGGCTTGATTTCTTTTGATACATCATAGTTATTCGTTTTTTGAGTGAGCCGTGATTGAGGTTGTTGGTGAAAGGCTGCAGTCGAATCCCCACTACCTTAGTCACGATAAATAGTTGATATGCTTTTGCATCGATGCCTTGTCGTATCACTGCCTGGTCTGCCTCATACTCGTGGATGGTCTTAAGGTCGCGGCTGATGAACCACACAAATGGGTTGAACCACTGAATGATTTTCATCAACAGGAGCAGCATCAGGTCGTAAGAGTGTCCTAAACGGATATGTTCCCTTTCATGTGTCAAAATGTAATGACGTTCTGTGTCATAATCTTTCACACTCATCACGACGAAGCGAAAAATACTGAATGGTGGTATGTCGCAATTAATCAAGATGATTGTGTTGCCCTGGTCATCATTGTGGCTTGTACCTCAAAGCATCAGCCTCACAAGCCTGATGATTTGTACGAGTGTGATTGTCAGCAAAGCTGCCAGCCCTGTCAGATAAAACCACTTGATGGCTTGCCCCCAGGTAATCATGGACTGTGGTTCTTGCGGATTGCCGTCTGACACAACGGCATTGTCCCCCTCCATGATTCTCTCCATCTGCTTCATTCCTTCATTAATCACTGTAGGGTGGTCTGTGCTAATATGCAGCATTGGTACTACTAATGCTGCAAGTATGATTCCGAACAGCATCATTCGGTTGAAACGATGGAAGGTGCTTTTTCTTAGTGGTACAAAGACGCAGCAGTAGAGCAGTGCCAAAGTGACAGCGGATTTGATGATGAACAACATCATATTATTTACAATTTAAAATGGATTATCTGTTTGGACTTGAGCTATTTCTTTTTTATCAGTTCCATTATCTCTATTAAGTCTTCCTCTGATACATCCTCATGCTGCGCAAAGAATGAAAGCATAGATTTCAGCGAGCCGGCAAAGAACGAGTCCTTCACATCCTTCATCACACGTTTGGTATATGTCTCTCGGCTGACACGTGGGAAGAAGACCAGCGTCTTGTTTCCTTCGCTCAGTTTCCTTGAACTGACAAACTCTTTCACCGTTAGGATTTTAAGAAATGTGGCAATTGTGGAGTAGGCTGGTTTTGGCTCAGGATATTTGTCAATGATATCATGTGTGGTCATTCCCTTCCCGCTATCCCATAAGATGTTCATTACCTCCATCTCTGACTTCGTGAGTGTGCGTTCATCTTTCTCTTTAGGCATGATATTTATACTTTTAGATTTACTGCCACAAAATTAATCTAAACTTTTAGATAACGCAAAAAACAAACAGGAAAAATGTTCTTTTTCCTCAAAATTTAACGATTATTTTTAGATATACCCTACAATTATTAGATATTAAGAAAAAGAAGTGAACCAGTTCCTGAAGATTATAAAGACTTCGTTTTTCATCATTTTAATAATCTTCTTCCTCATCTTCATCCTCATAGTCCTCATCCTCATATTCATCTTCCTCCTCCTCTTCATCTTCTTCGTCGTCATCGTAACTGTAAGTGGTGGTGGACTTGTTGGCCGGAGCCCATTCACGGTAGGCGTCGGCATAGCCGTGGTTGAACCCGAGAATGAACGTCTGCTTGTTGTTGCCGCTGTAGGATGAGCCGTTGCGCCAGTCGCGGTAGCCATTGTAGCCAGATCCCTCTATCGCGTCCTCCTGACCCTGATAAAAGCCTTTCTTATAGCCGTCGAGATAGGGTTTTGTGGTGTTCGTTCGGCGGTTTGCCTTCATGCTGCTGTCAATCCGTTTCTGTTGCAGCTCTTCGAAAGTCTTGTCCCGTTCTGACTTTTCTGTAGCCGGCTTTGCATTTTCCACCTGAACCGCCGTTTCCTCTTCGCCAATGGCTTTCTTCGACTCTTCAATTGCATTCAGGGCTTCTTTGATGGTCTCGTCAGGATTTACCGAACCGAGAATATACCTTTCCACTTCTGCTGCTGCGCTGTCAACGGTTCCTTTAGTTACACCGTCTGCAGACCGTGATGCCGTGTCCACAACAGTCTTTATGGGGAATTTGTAATATGTGTTTTTTTTCTGTGATTTACATGCTCTATGGATGAATGAGAAGTAAATAATCCAAGCGATGAACGTAATAATCAACCCTATCTTTTTGTAATTAGTGTTTTGTGTGCCCTGTCTGTTTGGCTTTGTTCCGCCTCCCTGCTGTGACGGCGGTTGCTGATTCGGATAGGGCTGAGGTGTAGTGGTGTTCTGCTGCCCTGTCTGACGTCTGTTTGCCGGTTGTTCCCACCAGTTTTTTTTCTTTTGTGGTTTCTGTGGCTGCTGACTGGGCTGTGGTGTCTGAGTTACTGATGACGGTGTGGTTTCTGTCGATGTTGGCAGGCCGCATTTCCATCCTATAGCCCATGCTATGCTGTTGAGCAGGCTACCAATCAGTTCCTGCTTGTAGCCATAGATATGTTCGAGCCGGTTTTGTATTTTCAGCAGTTCTGTCTGTTGTTCTGCTGCCGTTTTTCCATCCGCCTTTTGTATAGTGGTGCCGCAATGCTCATCGATGAAGCTGGTCAATATCCATCGGTGCGCCGGATTTTCAAATCCGCCGTAGTCGGAGACCATGTTCACGAGCCTCTCCTCATTGAGCATCTCAAGTCCGTAGGTGCTTAGTATGATTTTAAGCGCTTTGCGTAGTTCCAAGGTGTGATTTTTTTGGGGGGGTGATAGGTTTTAGGTTTATTAGGCTTACTAGGCTTGCTAGGCTTACTAGGGATTCAGGGGATTAGGTTGTATCGGGATGACGAAAAATCATCATTGGCTTCGCCGAACCTGCTCCGATCGGCATAGTAAGAACAAGTTCTTCCTCTGCACTCGCTTAATCGCAGGTTTCATCATTTTTCATTTTTTGTATCCAGTCTGCTGTGGATAATATTCCACGTCTCCTGCATGAATTTCTTGGTGGGGTGCTGCCGATAGACTTCTGTAGGGATAACATCGTGGACAAAAAGTCGGAGTGTGCCGTGACTGACAGACTTCGCTTTGCGGCTGAATATCTTGAAGGAGCCGTTGATGGTCATGGGCACGATTGGTAGCCCAATCTCGTTGGAAAGCATGAAGGCTCCCCGCTTGAACTCTCCCATCTCCCCGTCGAAAGTGCGGGTGCCCTCAGGGAATATCACCATCGACATACCACCCTGCAGTGTCTTACGTGACTGTTGTACTGCCTTTTGTATGCCGCTGCGTGTGTCATCAACAAAAATCTGGCCAGACACCTTGCACGCCAGCCCCACAAACGGAATCTTACGCAGGTATTCCTTCATCATCCATTTGAAGTTGTGACCAAGATATCCGTAAATCAGGAAGATGTCGAAATATCCCTGATGGTTAGCCAGAAACACATACGACTGCTTCTTCGACAGTTTCTCTCTGCCCTCTACCTTGATTCCGAGCAGGAACAACCGGCAGGTGAAGCGCGACCACCACTTGCACATGAAATAATCCACGATGTCTTTGTCGCCCAGAAGGGCAGCGAACATAATGATCAGCGCTGTGATAATGGTGATTATCACAAATAGTGGTAGCGCGATACAAAAAGAATACAGTTTATATAAGAAATTCATTCGGGAGCTAAAATTAAATTTGGAGTTAATTCTACGAATGGGAGTTAATCCCTGCGGGATGGAGTTAAAGTCCTTCGGAAATGGAGTTAAATACGGAATTGGAGTGCCTTTATTTCAGTTTTTTCAGCGTAATGATGTCAAGCTCAGGCCATGCACCGAAGCGGAAAGGGAGCATGATGTTTCCTACGCCGTCAGTGACATTCAGCACCTGAAAGCCTTCTGTATAGACACCTGACCATTCGCGGTATTTATGTTTGATGGGCGACCATCCAAAGATTTTGAACTGACCGGCATGGGTGTGTCCCGCTAGCGTGAGGTCGATGTTTGTCTCAGGGATGATGTCTCGTCGCCAATAGGTGGGGTCGTGTGTGAGCAGTATGCTGAATGTATGTGGGGGAGGGGCCACGAGGCTGTCCTCGCTCTTTCTCTGTTCCAAGCCTGTCAGTCCTTCTGCCATTTTGTGGATGTCACCAAGGGCCGGCCATGGGGGCATTCCGTCGTTTTCCGAGCCAAGCAGTGCGATGGAGTCGTTGCCACGACGAAGCACTATATTCTCGTTAAGTAGCAGACGCCAGCCGTATGAACGCTCTTTCGACTTGATGAGCTCCATGTCGCGTTTCTTTTCTGCTTCGCTCAGGAAATGCAGATACATGTCGTAGTCGTGGTTGCCCAGCACGCTGTAAACCCCGTCAGGAGCATGGAGCTTGTTGAGCACCTGTTCAAAGCCCTGCAGTTCTGCAGACTCGTAGTTCACGATATCACCCGTAAACACTACCATGTCGCAGTGCTGACGGTTGATGAGATCCACAATCGTACTGACATCTCTCTGATGACCATCGGCAAACGTACCGATATGCAGGTCTGAGAAATGCAGGATACGGTAGCCATCGAACGAGTCAGGCAGCGACTCGAAATAAATTTCCTGCTGATTAACTTGATAACGGTTACGTCCCCAGAAATAACCATATAGGATGATGAACGAAGAGCAAAGAGCGAAAGCCATGGCAAATAACCGTATATTGCGCCGAAGAACTTTACCCTGTTGCTCTTTTCTTTCCACATCTTCTTCAGTGTATTCATGGTCGGGTTTCAGACGGGCTTTCAGCCTCCCGCAGCTGACTCCTATGGCATCGAAGATGGTAAAGAGCATTTTAGGAGATGTGACAGTGAGGAATACAATCATCAGCGTGCCGACCATCGGCTGATGTGGGGCGCGTAAGTCGTCGTGAACCAAAACGACGATGAGGTAAGTCAGCAGGAGAAGCGACGGCAGGAAATAAAGGGCGCGCTTCCACCACACTGAAGTCCATTTGCGAATATACACATAATATATATAGATGTCGGGGACAATCAGCAATATGAATAAAACAAAGAGTACTCGCTGAAGCATGTTTGTTTTTTTATTGGGAAGTTAATTTTCTTTGAAAACAGAGTTAATTATTCTGCTCTCGCTTATTCGCAGTTTTCTTTATTTAATATATTTTCTCATTTCTTCCAAAGGCATTCCCCGACGTCGGGCGTAGTCGGCAAGCTGGTCGTCGAGGACTGTGCCCACAGCAAAATAGCGGGCGTATGGCGATGAAAGCATGAGTCCTGAGACTGAGGCATGGGGAATCATCATGCCATGCTCTGTCAGGCTTATTCCCACAGCATCGAAATCGATGAGCTGAGAGAGCAGGAAATTCAACGATATGTCGGGAAGGCAAGGATAGCCCACGGCAGGACGGATGCCTTGATATTGTTCCGTGTGAAGCTCGTCGATGCTCAGCGACTCGTTGGGGGCATACCCCCACAGTTCTTTCCGTACATACTCATGCAGCCGCTCAGCGCCAGCCTCAGCCAATCGGTCGGACAAGGTTTGCATCATCAACGTATGATAGTCGTCGGGACTGAGCGTGGTTGCTGCTCCACGACGAATGCTGATGCTTGCTGACACCTGGGGTGATGTCTGGCTTACGGATGTGGCAAAGATGCCGATGGTGTCGGTTTTTCCACATGCTTCGTCATAGATGAAATCAGCAGTTGAAAGGCAATACCCGTCAGATCCGGGTGTCTGCTGACGAAGCATCGGCAACACAAATGGTTTGTCTCCTTCTGGCTTCCGGATGAGAATATCGTCGCCTGAGGCTACTGCCGGATACAACTCCACCACACAGTGGATGCTCACGTGTCCGCTCATGCGCGAAAGTTCCCGTTGGGCATCGCTGTAGAGCGACAGGGCCTCAGATGCTTTCGGTTGCTCATCGATAGCAAACGAACTGATCCACTGCCTACGACATGCGTCGCATGCATGAACCTTGGCGACACGTGCATAATGAGGAGGTATTCCCCAGGCGTGGAAGAAATAAGTCCAGTTGATATAAGGAACCAGGTCGGAAACGCTGTAGGTGCAGAGCATGATGGGTTTGGTTTTGGATTGATGACTGAACGGTGATTGGCCGGAGACTTCAGTTTTTCAGTTATCCGAAACGAAGTGCCTTGCCCCTCACACCGTCGATGACGATGCCGTCGCAGTAGGCGGTCTTGCCGTTCACGATGGTCCGACGCACTTTCCATTTGAATGTACGCTCATCCATCGGAGTCCATCCGCATTTCGTGTAGTAACGGCCTTTCAGCACCTGCCAGTTAGCATCAGGATCAACCAGTACGAGATCGGCATAGTAGCCCTTGCGGATATAGCCTCTCTGACCGATTTTGAACAACCGCGCCTGATTGTGGCAAAGCAAATCAACCACACGTGGACGGCTGAGGTAGCCTTTGTCGCTCAGTTCGAGCATGCTCACAAGAGAGAACTGTACCATCGGCATGCCAGAAAGTGCTTTCAAGGCACCACCCTGTTTCTCTTTCAGAAGATGGGGAGCATGGTCGGTCGATACCACATCGATGATGCCGGTGGAAAGGGCATGACGAAGTGCCTCACGGTCCTCACTGCTTTTGACAGAAGGATTGCACTTTATCATACAACCCAGCTGGTCGTAGTCGTCAGAGCAGAACATCAGGTGGGGAATGACCACCTCACATGTGATTCGTTTTTCTTCCAGTGGAATGTCATTGCGGAACAGATCGAGCTCCTTCTTCGAAGACACATGGGCGATATGAAGCCGGGCACCCGTTTCCTTTGCGATTTTCACAGCCACAGACGAAGAGGCGAAGCAGGCCTCTGTCGTGCGGATGCGGGAGTGATAACGTACTGGAAAGTCGTTCTGTCCTTTATAACGTTTCTTGAAATAACGGATATTCTGGTTGATAATGTCGGTGTCCTCGCAATGGGTCATCAGTAGCAGCGGACTGTTGCCGAAGATATCGTAGAGTGCACGCTCACGATCTACCAGCAAACCGCCGGTGGTACTGCCCATATACACTTTCACACCTGGCACCACTGAGGGGTCGAGATCTTTGATGGTCTCCAAGTTCGTGTTGGTCGCGCCAAAAAAGAATGAGTAGTTCACGCGGCTCTTCTCTGCTGCAATCCGGTGTTTCTCTTCTAAGGCTTCGAGCGTTGTGGTGGGGGGGATGCAGTTGGGCATGTCGATGTACGATGTCACACCGCCAGCTGCTGCGGTGCGGCTCTCAGAGGCGATGTCGGCTTTCTCCGTCATTCCCGGCTCTCTGAAATGCACATGGCTGTCGATAATGCCAGGAAGCAGGTAGAGACCGGTGCCGTCAATCACTTGGTCATAGCCCGATAAGTCCGTTGCCGGTCCATCTGTCACTTCTGCTATATGTTCACCTTCTATAACAACGCTGCCAAGCCATTCCTTGCCCTCGTTGATAATGGTTGCATTATGGATTATGGTTTTCATAAAGTAATTGCTTGTTTTCTTGACTGTATGCTCCTCTTACCTTCCAATAAAATACTATTTACGGAAAATCATTCGTCATTTATCTTAGGATATTTCTTGAACCAGCCGTCCCAACGCAGGCGTATCACACCGAAGAGCGCTTCGGAGAAAATACCGCCGCTCATCTTCGAAACACCTTCAACACGGTTGACAAACACCACTGGCACTTCTTTGATTTTGAAGCCGCACTTGTAGGCAGTGAATTTCATCTCAATCTGAAAAGCGTAGCCTTTGAAACGGATGTCCTTCAGGTTGATAGTCTCAAGCACCCGCCGGCGGTAGCATTTGAAGCCTGCTGTCGTGTCCTTCACCTTCATCCCTGTTATCAGCCGAACGTATTTCGATGCGAAATACGACATCAGCACGCGGCCCATCGGCCAGTTCACCACATTTACTCCGCCGATATATCGTGAACCGATCGCCACGTCATACCCCTCGTCAGCGCATGCAGAATAGAGACGGGGTAGGTCGTTGGGGTTGTGGGAGAAGTCAGCGTCCATTTCGAAGATGTAGTCGTAGCCATGTTCCAGGCTCCATTCAAATCCGCGGATATAAGCTGTGCCCAATCCCAGCTTACCTTCACGCTCCACGATGAAGAGCTGGCCGTTGAACTCGTTGGTGATGAGCTGTTTCACGATGTTGGCAGTGCCATCGGGCGATCCATCGTCGATGACAAGGATGTGGAACGACTTCTCCAAGGCAAACACCGCGCGGATGATTTTCTCGATGTTCTCCTTCTCGTTATATGTGGGTATGATGACTATGCTGTCGCTTGCTCTCATGGTGGTAAGTAAAGTCAGAAGATTTTATGCGGATGCTATTTAAAATGCGAAGATACAAAAAATAAATGTATCTGCCAAATGACAACTAAACGTTTTTTTTGATATTTATTCGTTTCTATGATTCTATTCAAAAAATATTCCGTATTTTTGCATAATAGATTAGTGTAACATATTTAACAATTACTACTGATGAATAAATTTCGTTTGTTTATTTGTGCTATGATGAGTGCGTTTGTTTTTGGGGCTTGTAACTCCACCACGGGATCTATCGTGGGTGGAACGTCGGGGTCCATCGTTGGCGGAATTCTTGGTAGCCAGATTTCCAATAACCCGGTGGGTAGTATAGTCGGATCCATAGGTGGCTCATACGCCGGGTCAGTGGCTGGTAGCAGTATCGGTTCGGGAAAGGCGTTCAAGAAGAAGAGCAGGAAAAGTAAGAAGAATGATGACAAGGCTGAAATCCAGACCATCGAGGGACAGCAGCCTGTGAGTACCGATGACATGTATAAGTGATTGTTTCATTGAGTTGATGATGCTGCCTGACTGCCGATGTTTTTTTAGCAGGTGGGTTAATAACCGGAATAATAAGATTATTCAGAAAAATCATAGTACTCAGACTAAAAACTAAAAAATCTGGTCTGTCATAAAATATATTCAGTTTTTGTTCGTTTATAATAATAACTGACATAAATTATTTTGCCTATGACAGATTCTACTCACGATTGCACAGACACGAAGAAAAAATCACTGTCGAAGAAACTGACAGGAAAAGCCACCGGAAAAATGAAAAAGGTGCTGAGACTATCCGATGAGATAAGGCCTGGTGCTGATGCGCTTTTCTTTATCCGGCTCTTTGCAAGGGCATGTCAGCCAATATGCTGACAGACTCCCCTTTTAGTTCTTATCCGTTTTGGACAAGATTCAGCTAATCAGACGCATGGCGGCTACTGATACCGCAAAAAAAGTAAGCGAGGCTCTCAAAAGACCTCGCTTTAACTGTATCAACATAGGAGGGCTCGTTTGCTCTGCAGCCTCCCTGCTTGTCGCCTCGCTGAAAAGCAAAACCAAAATCATTCCCCCGATGCTCATCGTGCTTAACGACATGGAGGAGGCGGGCTATTTCTATAACGACATTGTTCAGCTGATTGGCGATAAGCAGATTCTTCTCTTTCCATCCTCTTACCGAAGGGCAATCAAATACAATCAGAAAGATGCATCCTATGAGATACTCCGCACTGACGTACTCGGGAAAGTGGGTAAGGAGGAAAGACTCTTTGTGGTCACATGTCCGGAAGCGCTTGCGGAGAAAGTGCTGACTCCTAAGGAACTGGACGAGAACACACTGACAGTTAGTGTGAACGACACCATTGACTTCAACTTTCTTGAGGAATGGTTAGAACAACACGGATTCATAAGGACAGACTATGTGTATGAGCCTGGACAGTTCGCCATTCGTGGCAGCATCGTTGATATCTACTCGTTTTCGATGGAAGACCCGATCCGCCTCGATTTCTTCGGCGACACCGTGGACAGCATCCGAACATTTGACATCCAGACTCAATGCTCCGACAGCGATTGTCAGAAGGTGGCGATTGTGCCTGAGATGGAAAGGGACAACCAGGAATATATCCAGTTTCTTGACTATCTTCCAGATGATTATATCATTGTTGCAAAGGACTTGCAGTGGATTTACAACAAGGTGGAGACTATCTGTGAGGAAGGATTTGCCAAGCAGGCTGATATTGAGGCAAAAGAGATGTCGGACAAGGAAACAGCAGGAAATGACAATTACACACCGCAGTTCCAGCGGCTTGTTGTAAACTATTCCGATTTCGTCAGACGGATGCAACAGCGACGGAAAATGCTGTTTTCTCCTGCCAGAAGGGGAGAAGTGGAAACCGATGGAAAAGGAACTGTCTATATTGAGTTCCTGACTGCGCCACAGCCTCTCTTCCATCGTAATTTCCAGATGTTCAGAGATGAGTGTGCAAAGCTAAAAGACGATGGCTACCAAGTGGTGATTCTCACCGATGGAGCAAAGCAGACCGAACGTCTCAGAGAAATCCTTACAACTAACGAAATTCCAGGCAACACACTCAGTCCTAATTCAGTGGATATGATGGAGTGTACGCTGCATCAAGGGTTCATTGACCATGAGAACAGACTGGCTGTGTTCACCGACCATGAGATATTCGACCGGTTCCATAAATTCAATCTCCGAAGTGATAAGGCGAAACGGGGAAAGATGGCGCTTACACTTAAGGAAATACAGCAGTTTGAGGTGGGAGGTTATGTGGTGCATATAGACCATGGTGTCGGACGATTCGACGGACTCATCCGTGTGCCGATTAACGGGGTGATGCAGGAGATGATAAAAGTCACTTATCTGAATGGTGGTTTCATCTACATGTCGATTCATTCGCTCCATAAATTGTCGAAATATAAAGGCAAAGAAGGGGAACCACCACGTATGAACCGTCTCGGAACTGGTGCGTGGGAGAGGATGAAGGGAAGGGTGAAGGCAAAAGTGAAGGATATTGCCCGCGACCTGATTAAACTGTATGCCGACCGTTTGCAGCAGAAAGGATTCGCATTCTCACCCGACTCATATATGCAGCAGGAGCTGGAGGCATCGTTCATTTATGAGGACACCCCAGACCAAATCAAGGCCACACGTGAGGTCAAGGAGGATATGGAAAGCGAACGGCCGATGGACCGACTCATCTGCGGAGACGTTGGATTCGGAAAGACGGAAATCGCCGTAAGGGCGGCATTCAAGGCCGCTGCTGACAGTAAGCAGGTTGCTATCCTTGTGCCGACAACGGTGCTGGCATATCAACATTACCACACATTCTCGCAGCGACTCAGAGAATTTCCTGTGAAGGTGGATTATCTCACTAGGGCAAGAACTTCCAAGGAGCTAAGGGTAATTCTCGATGATCTCAAAAGCGGAAAGACTGACATCATCATCGGCACGCATAAACTTATCGGCAAGGACGTGCAGTTCAAGGACCTGGGGCTGCTCATCATCGATGAGGAGCAGAAATTCGGGGTGGGGGTAAAAGAGAAGTTGAGGCAGATGAAGGTGAACGTTGATACACTTACCATGACAGCCACACCTATTCCACGTACGCTACAGTTCTCCCTCATGGGAGCACGCGACCTTAGCGTCATCACCACGCCGCCGCCAAACCGTTATCCCATACAGACGGAAATCCATTCTCTCTCTCCAGAAATCGTGGCGGAAGCAATCAATTTCGAACTCAGCCGAAATGGACAGGTCTTTTTTGTGAACAACCGTATCAGTGATCTGGAATCACTGAAAAAAATGATTGAACGACATGTGCCTGATGCCCGTGTATGTGTGGGGCACGGACGTATGGAGCCCAAGGAATTGGAGCATGTGCTGATCGACTTCTTCAACCACGACTACGACGTGCTGCTCTCCACTACCATTGTTGAGAACGGCATTGATGTACCCAATGCCAACACCATCATCATCAACAGCGCACACAACTACGGACTCAGCGACCTGCATCAGATGAGAGGAAGGGTAGGAAGAAGCAACAAGAAGGCATTTTGCTATCTGCTTGCACCACCACTCGCCGGACTGCCCGATCATGCACGAAGAAGACTGCAGGCGCTTGAGAGCTTCTCAGAGCTCGGAGCAGGATTGAATATCGCAATGCAGGATCTCGACATCAGAGGGGCTGGAAATCTTCTTGGAGCAGAGCAGAGTGGATTCATTGCAGACCTCGGCTATGAGACATATCAGAAAGTGCTTGCAGAAGCGGTCAGTGAGTTGAAAGCCACAGAGTTTGCCGATGTCTGGGCTAAACAGGAAGATGAGGATTCCAAAGGGGATTCAACTGAGAAGAAAATTGATTTTGGTATCACTTTTGTGAATGAATGTAATATCGAGACTGACATCCCCGCTTCCTTCGCTGAGACCTATATCCCAACGAGTGGGGAGCGTATGGCGTTGTACCGTGAACTAGACGGCTTGAAAAACATTCATGAGCTCGAAGCATATAGCGGACGCATTAAAGACAGGTTCGGACCGATTCCCAGGGAAGGAGAGGAATTGCTTCGGATTATGCCACTCAAGTGGCTGGCATGTAAACTTGGTATTGAGAGGCTCATCCTAAAACAGAAAACTATGTTCGCTTACCTCGTGGAAAATCATGAAAGCCCTTATTACAAAAGCACTGCATTTGGTAAGTTACTGCAGTTTGCCACCCAATATTTCCGCAGATGCAAACTCATGGATGGAACAAAGCGATCGCTCCGTATCGACAATGTAAGCTCTGTGAAGGAGGCACTTGAAATACTCACCGAAATTAATGATTTATAATGAGATAAATGATTTTTAAATAGCAATTATAATGCCATCTGAGTACTAAGATTATCCAGAATCTCCTATAACCTCTTATAATCTCCTATAACCTCTTATAATCTCCTATAATTTCCTATAATCTCCTATAATCTCTTATAATTTCCTATAACCTCTTAGAAAAACAACCTCTATAAAAAAAACTATGCTTCGTCTCTGTATATCCTTTCTTTTTTGCATTGCCTTCGTTCTGTGTGAGGCGCAGCAACGTGTTATGCGATATTTCCCGGATGACAGAGACATTGTATGCGTGAACGGCCATAACCGTTACACGCGTGCGCTGTATGGCTCTCCCACATTGTTCCGTCTAGAGACGAGCGACCGCCCTGTGTTTGCCACTTACGACAAGGAAAACAGCCGGAATATCAGTTTCCGGCTTTCACTTCCTGACGGAAGCAGTGTGGCACTTGACTCAACTGATTTATGCGAGGCAAGATACCAGGGAGGACGGCGCACTTACCGCCTGCGTCATCACACTTGGCCGGAAGAGGCAGAGCTGAACATCAATGTGATGTGCTGCTTTGACAGGGAGGCTGTCGTATGGAGATTCCAGCTAAACGGATTTGATAGTGCCACATTCCTTTCCCTCCGATCATGCCGGATTGCTGACACCAAAATGAAACGGGGAGGCGATCTCGGAGTGGATCCGCGCAAACAGTTTGAGGCAGACCCGCAGAGACGCAATGAGCAAATCTGTGAGTGCAGGGTCAATACTGAATGCTTCATATATTATGGCAACCCCGACACGCTCAAAGTGCTTGATTTGCTGGAGGGAAGGGCAATCTTCAAAACAATAGATGATGAACGTCAGCGACGGATGGGCATGGTAGCGTTTGACACCCCGGACCCGTTTATCAATACTATGGGAAGCGTGTTAATGCAGGCTGCCGACGGACTGTGGGACAGACAGACATGGCTACACGGATGCATTGGCTGGCGCACACAGCTTGCTGGTTGGCGTGCCGCTTATGTGGGAGATGTGGTGGGCTGGCATGAGCGGTCAGACCGACATTTCCGTAATTATGCCGCGAGCATGGTCACCGATGTGACGCCTGTCGTGCCGCATCCCACTCAGGATCCTGAAAAGGGAATGGCGAGAGCACTGAAGAAATGGGGCACACAGATGTATTCCAATGGTTATATCTGCCGAAGTCCCAACAAAAATAATGTGATGCATCACTATGACATGAACCTCAACTTTATAGATGAGCTGACTGAACATCTGCAATACCAATGCGATACGATGTTCATTCGTGAGTTCTGGCCGAAGATGAAGTTACATCTGGAGTGGGAAAAACGGAATTTCGATCCCGACAACGATCATCTCTATGATGCCTATTGCTGCATCTGGGCATCCGATGCGTTATACTACAACAGTGGGGCTGTGACACACAGTTCGGCATATAACTATAAAGCGAATAGGATGGCAGCGAGGATGGCGGAAATCGTGGGTGAAGACCCGGCACCATACAAGCAAGAGGCTGACCTTATTCTTGATGCCATGAACCGGCGGCTATGGATCAATGAGGAAGGACACTGGGCTGAGTTCCAGGATTTCATGGGGCTGAGACGACTGCATAAAAGTGCGGCACTTTGGTCGGTTTATATACCCATTGACTGCTGCGCCGGCACATCCCGACAGGCTTTACTCGCCACAGATTATGTGGATTGCTGCATCCCGCATATCCCCATTGACTATGAAGTGGACACCGGAGCGTTGCGCTTATTAGGCTTGGAAGGCAAGAGAAATAAATTCATGCCTGACAACTATTTCACGTTGAGTACCACAAACTGGATGCCATACGTGTGGAGTACTAACAACGTGGCGCATGAGGAGGTGGCGAACATGGCATTGGCATATATGCAGGCTGGCCGTCCATCAATGGGATTCAAACTGCTGAAGAGCGACTTGATCGACGAGATGTTTTTGGGTGATTCGCCTGGAAATTTCGGACAAATTAGTTATTACGACGCTGCTCGTAAAGAGGCTTATCGAGATTTTGGAGATAATGTGGGAATCACAGCGAGGGCGTTGGTCAATGGGGTGTTCGGCATCATGCCGAAGGCACTCTTTGGAAAGTGTGTCATTCAGCCAGCATTTCCAGAAGAATGGAATGAGGCGGCTGTCACCACTCCTTATCTCTCTTATAGGTTCCGTCGGGAGGGGAATGAAGATGTGTATGAGATCGAGCAGCATTTACAGCACCCGCTGAGAATCATCCTGCGGCAAAGTGATGGGAATGGAATGTGGTACGAGGTGGAGGGCACAGATGATGAGCACCAGATTATCCGAATGGGACATATAAAACGACTGGATAATGACAATTGGAAAAAACTATGGAATGATCGCCAGGAGTCTTTCACTCATGACCGTATGACGGAAATGGGACTTGATGATGTCACCCCCGATGCGTCAGATCGTCAACGGTATGTGAGGCTCGTCAACCTTTTTAATGCGAATGTATCCGATATCTTCGAAAACGAATACCGCTCTCCACGTTCGCCATACACCACGCTGGAGATACCGCTCCACGGGATGGGCGACTGGTGTGTGCCTGACCTGAAAGCCGACATCTCGGACGAGGGACTGAGAGACCATATTGCTCCTGATGGGACATTCGACACCCATGTGGGCGTGAAATTCCTCCTGCCGAAGTTGGGGCCGAATGTGGTGTTCACGTCGTTGTGGGACAACTATCCTGATTCCGTTGTCATTCCTGTCAGCGGAAATGCGGCATTTGCCTATCTGCTTATGGCTGGATCCACCAACAACATGCAGAGCAGAATCGACAACGGTCTGGTAATTGCCGAATACACAGACAACACCACCGACACGCTATGCCTTATGAACCCCATAAACTGGTGTCCCATTGAGCAGGATTATTATTATGATGAATATGCGTTCTGGGCTCCAGATAAACGGCCCTACCGAGTGCACCTTGGATCAGGACTCACCTCAAGGACACTCATAAAAGATCTCAATATCAAAGGAGACGGAACGGCAACGCATACCAGCGACTTCACAGAGACGGACACACCCTTAGCAGCTGGAATGGGCATACCACAGGGAGCAGCTCAACTGCTGAAAATGCCGCTCAACCGACAGAAAACTCTCCGAAGCATCAAGCTGCGTTCTCTCTCCAACGATGTGGTCATCGGAATCATGGCGATAACGTTGGAAGATTAGGTTTTTAGTTACATTTTTTCTCTGTTAACTAAAAAAACTTATCCGTTGGATTTGGAAACTCAAATATTTTGTTTAACTTTGCAATGGATAATCCCTTTTTCGGGAGGAATTATTGAAACGCAGTGTTTTACTGCCTGTTTTATTTTTTAAAAATAGTAGATTATGGGATCAAAAAATGAAAAACTGAAAGGAACGAAGACCGAAAAGAACCTCATGGAGGCTTTTGCTGGTGAGTCGATGGCACGCAACAAATACACCTATTTTGCCTCGAGAGCGAAAAAAGACGGCTATGTGCAGATGGCTGCCATTTTCGAGGAGACTGCCGCCAACGAGAAGGAACATGCCAAAATCTGGTATAAGTACTTGAATGGTGGCTCTGTGAGTGACACCGTGACTAACCTGAATGATGCTGCAGAAGGTGAGAATTTCGAGTGGACCGACATGTATGCGCGTATGGCTCGTGAGGCACGTGAGGAAGGCTTCGATGAGATTGCCGACAAGTTTGAGATGGTGGCTGCCATTGAGAAACATCATGAGGAGCGTTATCGCAAACTCTTGAAAAACATCGAAGACAAGAAAGTGTTCACGAAAGACGGTGATGCCGTTTGGCAGTGTGCCAACTGCGGACATATTGTTATCGGGAAGCAGGCACCGGAAATATGCCCCGTGTGTGACCATCCACAGAGCTTCTTTCAGGTACTGGCTGAGAATTATTAGTTTTTTCAGTCCGATTATTCTGATTATTCCGATTCATCGAAGTACCATTATTTCGAAATCCCCCAAAAGACACCTAATCTCTCAACACTCAACTTTTAACTATAAACATTAAATTTTTACTATTATGAAACGAATCATTTTCTCGCTGATCATGATGGCATCAGCTTTCACATTGAGTGCACAACAATATTACGGACGTGTGACTGACCCCGACGGTTACACAAACATCCGCCGCGGACCATCTACAGGATCGCCAATCGTGCGCCGCTACAATTCGGGAGAGTATCTCTATTACACTCCTGCAGGAAACGGATGGAGCAAAGTGTATTCGGGTGCGCGAAGCAACACATTCATGGGCTATATGTCCACCAGCCGTATTGCACCAGTGGATCCTAATAGCAGCTATGACCGTCCGGCGCCAAGAAGAGACAACTTCCGCTCGGGACATATCGTTGACCCTGACGATTACTATGTGAACATCCGTAAGGGACCGGGAACTAACTATGCCATCACAGGAAGACTTGATGTCGGCACGTACGTGTATTACACACCGACCAATTCTAACTGGTATAAGGTATATACACGCAACAAGCGTTTTCTCGGTTACGTTTATTATGACAGAATCGATTGATTCGTAACTGTGCCAAAAAAAGGTGTGTTCAGCATTCTGGACACACCTTTTTTGTTCCACAATTTATAAAATCTATAATATCCTATATTATCCTATATATTCCTATATCATCCTATAAATTCCTATATCATCCTATAAATTCCTGTTTTTTACTTCCGAAACATATATTAAAACCTATTTCAGAAACTCCCTCACCCGCCGGATATATTCCTCGCGGTGGTTTTTATAAGACTGAGCATGACCCGTTTCTTTTGTGACCCAAAGTTCTTTAGGAGTCGTTTTCACATCATATAGTCGATACACCATTTCCGTGGGAACAAACGTGTCTTGGTCACCGTGGATGAAAAGCATGGGATGGGGGCATTTCTTCAACTGCTCAAGGGCAGAGGCCTCGCTGAAACTCCATCCGTAGCGCAGTTTGCATAATAGACTCGATGTGTACATCAGAGGAAACTCAGGCAGACCGAACCGTGCTTTCATCTCTCCGGCAAATTCGTCCCATACGCTCGTGTAACCACAGTCGTTTACAAAACGGATGTCCTTGATACCATCAGGTATTGGTTCTCCAGAGATCATCATCGCCGTGGCACCGCCCATCGACACTCCGTGGACCACCATCGTATCCGTCTTAAATGCCTCAAGCCAACGGAGCATGTCCAATCTGTCAAGCCACCCCATTCGCACGACATCACCATCGCTCTGCCCGTGACCATACACATCGGGTATGACAACATTGTAGCCGAACTCACGTTCATACATCCGCGCCAGATAGAAAAACTTGATAGCCTGGTCGCGCCAGCCGTGAATCAGCAGGGCGGTACGACCGCAGTCGCTATTTCTGTTGATTTTCTTCACATAGTAGGCATGACAGCGGTAGCCTTCCGGGAAAGTCATGAACGTGTCGCGCAGGGCATTTGCCTCACGCAGGCTATCTACCCACTCCTCCGTCTCTGGATAATTCTCGAACAGGCGGATATAGCAGGAGTCCGTGTCCAAGCGGTCGGGGTCAGACGCCAGTGAGTAGTTGAGCATATAGAAACTGCCCCCGATGATGATTCCGACAAACAGTAACAGCACGCTGACTACCCACCTTATAATTAATTTATTACGTCGTTTCATATTGCAAAGATACAATTAAGAGAGCACAATACAAAATGAAAACACAGTTTTTTATTTTTATTGTCGAACGATAGTATCTTCGGAACCAGCCAAAGATAAAAAGCACCGCCCATATTTCCAAATTTTTACTGATATTTTTGAGAATTGGCTGTTTTTCTCCTTTTTTATTTTGAGTATTTTGAAAAACTTTTTAAATTTGCAGACGATTACTTAATTCCAAAACTTATAAGTCTATAATAAATTTAAGTTCGAATTAATGGAAGCTTATTAAATATGAAAAAAATCACTTTTTTACTATTTTTACTGGCTCTCTCTGCCACATCATTAGCGCAGGGATTTCAGCCGCATCAGGGATTTGTGCTTGTGAGGGACTATGTGCCCGATGTGATTGAGGACATCCGCTATTTCACCTCCAACAATTTCATGGGGGCGAAAGTGAACGGCTATGAGGCGAATGCCGCCATTGTCACCACCCGTACAGCCCAGGCGCTCAAGGAGGCTGCCGACGAGTTGCGCCAGATGGGGTATGTCATTAAAATCTACGATGCTTACCGTCCTCAGCAGGCGGTTGACCACTTTGTGCGTTGGGCTCAAGGAACGGATCAGAAAAACAAAAAGGACTATTACCCCACAATCGAGAAGCGTAATCTCTTCCCGAGATATATCGCTCGCAAGTCGGGGCATAGCAAGGGCAGTACTGTCGATCTGACCATCTGCTATAAGGATACGAAGAAAGAAGTTGATATGGGAAGCCATTTCGACTATTTCGGACCCCCTTCACACACCACCTATTTGGGTGCATATCCTGGCGGAAACGTCAATAAGACCCACAACAAAAACCGCCTGATGCTCAAACGTGTGATGGAAAAGCACGGATTTACCAACTATGCTAACGAATGGTGGCACTTCACTCTCAACAACCAACCTTTTCCAAACACTTATTTTAACTTTCCTGTGAGAGATAAGTGATGATAAGAGTTGATTTTGTCATTAGATAGGCGTTTTTTGAAATTTATCTGACAAATAGATACAACATCTTTATTTTTTTTTGTAAATTTGCTGATTAATTTACAAAAACACTAAAAAACAGATATTATGGCAGAACTGATGGACTGGTCGAACTTGGGGTTCGGCTATCACAAGACAGATTACAATGTGCGGTGTTGGTATCGCGATGGAAAATGGGGCGAGATTGAAGTGAGCAGCGAGGAAACTTTTCCAATTCATATCGCTGCTACATGCCTGCACTATGGTCAGGAGGCTTTCGAAGGACTGAAAGCTTACCGATGTCCTGACGGAAAGGTGAGGGTGTTCCGGCCCGATGAGAATGCAGCGCGACTACAGTCAACTTGTAGGGGAATCCTCATGCCAGAGGTGCCTACAGAGTTGTTTATTGAGATGGTGAAAAAAGTGGTAAGGCTCAATGAACGATTTATTCCCCCTTACGAGAGTGGAGCGACACTCTATGTGCGTCCGCTGATGATTGGCACCAGCGCACAGGTGGGGGTGCATCCCTCAAAGGAATATCTTTTCCTGATACTGGTCACGCCGGTGGGACCTTATTTCAAAGGCGGCTTCGCGTCTAATCCTTATGTGATTATCCGTGAACATGACCGTTCGGCACCACTCGGTACAGGTATATATAAGGTAGGCGGAAACTATGCAGCTTCGTTGCTCGCCAACAAGAAAGCTCACGACAAAGGCTATGCCTGCGAGTTTTATCTCGACGCGAAAGAAAAGAAATATATCGACGAGTGTGGTGCAGCCAACTTCTTCGGAATCAAGGACAACACCTACGTGACACCAAAATCCACATCGATTCTGCCGTCTATCACAAACAAGAGCCTTATGCAGCTTGCAGAAGACTTTGGCATGAAGGTGGAGCGCCGTCAGATTCCGGAGGAGGAACTTTCTACCTTCGAGGAGGCTGGTGCCTGCGGAACAGCAGCCGTGATTTCACCGATTTCATATATCGACGACTTGGAGACAGGTAAACGCTATGACTTCGGTGAGAAGCCCGGACCTGTCAGCCATAAGCTATTTGAGCATCTGCGCAATATCCAGTATGGTATCGACGAGGATATCCACGGATGGACCATGGTGGTGATTGATTAATCATGGGCAAAGGCAAACTGGCGAAATTCGAAGATATGCAAGAAAACCCTCTTGTAGTGCAATGTCCCTTCTGGATGTTGCAACAGGAGGGTTTTGGTATGCGTGGACGATGGAACCAGGATTTTTTTCATAACGACCATCCCATCGTGCTCGAACTGGGCTGCGGACGAGGTGAATACACCGTGGGACTGGCACGTCGCTACCCTGACAAGAATTTCATTGGTGTGGATATCAAGGGCGCACGGATGTGGCATGGTGCACAGGAAGCACTTAAGGAAGGAATGAAGAATGTGGGGTTTCTGCGGACAACAATTGAGTTCATTCATGAGTTTTTCGCTCAGGATGAGGTCAGCGAGATATGGCTTACTTTCTCCGACCCCCAGATGAAGAAAGCCACCAAGCGCCTTTCCAGCACATGGTTCATGCAGAGATACCAAAAGATGCTGACCGACGGTGGACTTATCCACCTGAAGACCGACTCTCCTTTTCTCTACACATACACCTGCCTGATGGCTGAACATAACGGCCTGCCGGTTCTGGCTGCCACTGATGACTTGTATGCCGAGAACTTGCTGGAAGGACAGGCTGCCGACAGTCTGCTTACTGACCCATCGCTCAGGGAAATCCAGACATACTATGAGCAGATGTGGCTCGAAAGGGGAGTCTCCATCAAATACATTTGTTTCAGAC
>JAEEGG010008945.1_pt1 | contig 22582 bp, 21 predicted proteins | sample 9134161 | NCBI WGS metagenome assembly JAEEGG01 (sample SAMN16246543, study PRJNA631951) | gut metagenome | biome: gut microbiome; feature: rumen; material: CR-attached | host: Bos | place: Iran: Karaj | collected 2018-10
TCGCCGTTCGGCGTGCAACACCTCATCCACCGCACGCGGTCCCCCTTCCCCTCAAGGGGAAGGCTTTTGGGATAATCCGTCAAATCCGGCGACATGCGCGGCGGATTTGACTCCTTGCAGTTCCCGCCGCCCGGAAATCCGCAGGATTTTAGGCGGGAACTGAAAAACCAGCCGGTTGAAACGTGTTTCAACCGGCTGCATGGAATAACGCGCCGAGGGGGCGGCGCGTTATTCGGGGTTTGACAGTTGGGAAGGGCTTTGCTGTCACAGGGTCCTTTCGCTCCCTGCGCCTGTATCATATCATGCAAATGTGTCATAAACTCGTTCGAATTGTGAATGATTCGGCTTTCGAAGCATAAAAATGTGGCAAAATTGAAACATTATAAATATTTTTGTCTTTTTTTGAAAAAAGTGCGGCAAAATCCTGCAAAGTATGGTAATATATAGGTGACACGAAAACGATATCCGTGTCAGAAGGAGTGGAACATATGCGTATTTCTATTTCCGGCAAGAATCTGGAAGTTTCCTCCTACATGCGCGAAGTCGCAGAGAAGAAACTCTCCAAGCTGGATCGGTACTTCCCGCAGGACACCGAAGCACAGGTCACGCTCTCCGTCGAAAAGAACCGCCACATCGTCGAGGTGACGATCCCCCACGAGGGGCGCATCATCCGCGGTGAGGAGGTCTCGAGCGACATGTATGCCTCGCTCGACAACATCGTGGAGAAGCTGGAAAAGCAGATCGTGCACAACCGCACGCGTCTCGCGAAAGGGCTCAGGCAGGATGCGTTCCGCGATCTTCCCGTCGAAGACTTCGACGACGAAGAAGACGGTCCGCAGATTGTCCGCGTGAAGCAGTTCTCCGTCAAGCCGATGAGCGAAGAGGAGGCCATGCTGCAGCTTGAGCTGCTCGGTCATGCCTTCTACGTATTCCGCGATGCGGATACGAACGAGATCAACGTTCTTTATAAACGTAAAGACGGCAACTACGGCCTGATCGAACCGTTATAAGTTTCACCCAGAAAAGGGGCCTCCGAAAGGAAGCCCCTTTTTCCTGTTCATTTCGCTCTGAGTTCCCAGAAGAGCACGGCGGCGGCAGCGGCGACGTTCAGCGAATCGACGCCGTGCGCCATCGGTATTTTGATCGTGAGATCGCAGGCGGTGATCGTGTGCAGCTTCAGCCCGTCGCCCTCGGTGCCGAACACCAGCGCAAGGCGGTCGATCGCTTTGAGCCTCGGATCGCCGAGCGCAATCGATTCCTCCGCAAGCGCCGTCGCGGCGACCGTAAAGCCCGCACGGCGCAGCAGCGAAAGCCCGCCTTCCGGCCAGCGTTCGAGCGTCGCCCAAGGCACCTGAAAGATCGTGCCCATGCTGACACGCACCGCGCGGCGGTTCAGCGGATCGCAGCAGGTCGGCGTCAGAAGCAGCGCGTCCACATTGAGCGCGGCGGCGCTGCGCACGATCGCGCCGAGGTTGCCCGCGTCGGTGATGCCCTCCAGCACGGCGATGCGCTTTGCGTCCCGGATGACCGTTTCCGGCGCAGGCTGCGGCGTCCGGCGCATGGCGGCAAGCACGCCGCGCGTGAGCGTATAGCCCGTCAGCGACTGCAGCAGCGCGCGATCGCCCGTATAGACCGGCACGTCGGGACAGCGCGCAAGGATCGCTTTCGCGTCGCCCTCGATGTGCTTTTCCTCCATCAGAAACGAGACGGGCTCAAAGCCCGCGTCCAGCGCAAGGCGGATGACCTTCGGGCTTTCGGCGATGAACACGCCTTTTTCGGGCTCCAGACGGTTTCGGATCTGCGCCTCGGTGAGCCGCGCATAGACGTCGAGCTCCTCGCGGTCGACGGAATCCAGATAGATGATCTCTCCCATACCGTGAAAAAATGCCCCGCCGGTGCCGGCAGGGCGGAAATCCTTTGCTTATTTGTTCTCGAGATACTCGTTCATCGCGTTGCACAGCTCGTCGCAGTCGATGCCGTGGACGGCGCACGCCTGTTCGAGGTTCTCAAAGTGCGACATGGCGCAGCCGAGGCAGTGCATACCGCTCGCAATGAGAATGCCCGCGAGATTCTCGTCAACCTTCAGGATGTCCTGGATGTTCATATCTTTGGTGATCATGTTCTTTGCTCCTTTACTGTCAATGGATGTAGTATACCGTATCCCGACGCGTTTTTCAACACTCGATTTGTGATATTTTCGTGACGGTCAGGATTTCTTCAGGATCATTGCCGACACCGGCGGAATCATGCAGGAAAGCGTGTCGCGCACGGAGAACGCCTTGCCCTCCGTGTCGTGATAGACGCCCGCAAACGAAAGCGGTTTGTTCGCGTCCGGTCCTTCGCGGAACAGCGCCGGATAGACGCACGCGCGGCACGGCGTATCGCCCGCGTTGACGAGCAGGATCAGCGTTTCGCTTGCGCAGCTGCGGACCACGCACAGCGCGTTTCGACCGATCGCGGCAATGCGGATCCCGCCGCTGCGGATCGATTCGCTGCTGCGATGCAGCGCGATCAGCGCTTTGATGCGCTCGCGCTGGTCGAGGTCGCCGCCGTCCCACGGGAAGGTCACGCGGTTGAGCGGATCGATCATGCCGGTGACGCCGACTTCGTCGCCCGCAAAGATGCAGGGCACGCCGGGCAGAACCATCTGCAGCGCGCTTGCGACGAGCACGCGCGCTTTCGCCTTTTCGAGCGTCTGCGCATCCGGCTTGTAGGAACGCTGCTGCTCCTTGGTGAGCGTGCGCACGTTGGGAAGCCCGCAGAGCGCGGTCTTGATGCGCTCGGTGTCGTGCGAGCCAAGCAGGTTCAGGCAGGCGTCCAGAAACACCTTCGGATAGTCCGCAAGCAGGACGTTCAGCGCGTCGGCGTAGGCATAGGCGTCGATGCGGCCGTTCAGAAACTCGACCGTCGGATCGCGGAACGGATAGTTCATCGCCGCGTCGAGCTCGTCGCCGTTGACGTAGCCGCGGCGTCCCTCCGGACCGATCTTGGTGGCGCAGTTGTCCCAGACCTCGCCGAGCAGCACCGCGTCGCGATCGAAACGCTTGATCGTCTTTCGCACGCCGCGGATGAACGAATCGGGCAGTTCGTCCGCCACATCGAGCCGCCAGCCGGACGCGCCGCGTTTGAGCCACGTTTCGAGCACGCCGTCCTCGCCCTGGATGAATTTCGTATAGCTCGGTTCCGTCTCCTCGACGTTCGGAAGCGTCTCGAAGTTCCACCAGCATTCGTAGCGCTTCGGCCACTCATAGAAGCGGTACCAGGCATAATACGGCGATGTGCGGCTCTCGCACGCGCCGTAGGTGTTGTAGCGGTGATAGCGGTCGAAATAGATGCTGTCGTCGCCGGTGTGCGAAAACACGCCGTCCAGAATGATGCGGATGCCGTATTCCTTCGCGGCCGCGGCAAGCGCTTCGAAGTCGGCGTTCGTGCCGAGCAGCGGATCGACGTTCTTATAGTCCGCGGTGTTGTAGCGGTGATTCGAATGCGCCTCGAAGATCGGATTCAGGTACAGGCTTGTAATGCCGAGCGAAGCAAGGTACGGCAGCTTTTCGCGGATGCCGTTCAGGTCCCCGCCGAAATAATCGTCCGGCGCATAGTCCTTTGCGCCGCCGTGCGGCTGATCGAACGGCTGCTCGTTCCAGTTCTCGTGCACGAAGATCGGTCGTCCGCTTGCGCGATAGTCTTCCGCCGCGCGCAGGAACCGTTCGCGGTCCGAGCAGAAGAAGCGGTCCGGAAAGATCTGATAGCAGACGGAATTGCGGAACCATTCGGGCGTCGTGAACGCGCCGTCATAGACGGTCAGCCCGAACAGCTGCGCCTGATCCGCGGTGCGTGCCTCGCCGCTTTGCGCGCCGAAAAAGCGTCCGTCGTCGAGGCGGAAGCCGTATCCCATGCGGCACGGATAATCCGGCGCACGGAAGCGCGCGCGATAGCAGGAACCGTCCCAGTCCATGGGAATCGCGTCCTGCCGTCCCGGCATGTCGATTAAAAGCTGCGGCGCTCTGTTCGCGTCGCCGTCGAGACGGATATGGACCGTCTCCCCCGTCTTGACCGCGCCGAACGGTGTCTTGTAGCGCGGATCTCTGGAATGATGATACCAACTCATACTCACGATTATACGCACTTTCGACGCATCTTGCAACACTAACTTTGTCGATCGAAATACTTTGACGATTTCCGGGAACTATGCTATACTGCACATATGAAGGAAGAGACCGCAAAACGCTATACGAACCTGCTTCTGACCGCCGTTCTGATGGCTGCGGTCGTGTATGCGGTGTTCAAATATGCGATCCCGCTACTCTTCCCGTTTCTGATTTCGCTGCTGATTTCCGCGCTCGTGCTGCCGCTGGTTTCGCTGCTGCACCGCAAGGCGCATCTCAACAAAAAGCTGACCGCGGCGATCCTCGTGACGATCTCGTATCTGGTCATCGCGGGACTGCTGCTGCTCGCCGGACGCTTTCTGTACCGCTCCGCGTCGAGCGCGGTCGACTGGTTCAACACGCGATTTGTGCCGGATATCAACGCCCTGCTTCTGAGGATCAACAATCTCGTGCAGGATTCGGATTCCTCGCTGATGGCGTGGCTCTATTCGATGAAGGACACGCTGATTTCGTCGCTGCAGCCGAAGGTTGTGCAGCTTTCCACCTCAGTCGTGACGGGGCTTGTGTCCAACGTGCCGTCGTTTGTCATCAAGGTCATCATTTCGATCGTCGCGACGTACTTCTTCGCGCTCGACTACGACAACATCCGCCGCGCGATCATCTCGCGCATGTCGGAAGAGACCTATCAGAAGGCGTCCGCGGCGTTCGGTTCGCTGCGCAGCACGATGGGACAGTATCTGCGCGCCTACTCGCTGATCTTTCTCATCACCTTTGCGGAGCTGACCGTCGGGCTTCTCTGCGCCGGCGTCAAGCACTTTGTGCTGATCGCGCTCGGCATTGCGGTCTTTGACATTCTGCCGATCCTCGGCTCGTCGATGATCATGCTGCCGTGGTCGATCATCACGCTGCTCAGAGGCAACTATCAGCAGGGCATCATCCTGTTCATCGTATATGTCGTGATCGTCGTCGCGCGGCAGTTCATCGAACCGAAGATCGTCGGCGACCGCGTGGGCATGCACCCGCTGATCACGCTCATTGCGATGTACGTGGGACTCAAGCTGTTCGGCGGCATCGGCATGTTCGCGCTGCCGATCACCTGCGCCGTCATCATGCAGCTGGAGCTTGCGGGCGTCACGCATCTGTTCCCCGTGCGGCGCGAGCCGACCGAGGCGCCGCCCGTCGAAAAGAAACGACATTTTTTCCGAAAAAAAAGGAAATAAACGGATGTTTGAAACATTCCTGTTACAATTATGACGCATTTGCATGATACAATCATCCATGAATAGAGGAATCGGAGGAAGGGACTATGATAAAGATTCTGATCGTGGACGATGAGGAGCCGATCGCAAACCTGATCCGCATGAACCTGATGCGGCAGGGCTATAACTGCACCTGCGCCTACGACGGGCAGCAGGCGGCCGATCTGTTGGAGAAAAACCCGTTTGACCTCGTCCTTCTGGACATCATGCTGCCGAAATTCGACGGCTATGATCTGCTTGCCTTCATCCGCCCGATGGGCATTCCCGTGATCTTTCTGACGGCGAAGAGCGACGTCAACGACCGCGTCAAGGGGCTGAAGCTCGGCGCGGAGGATTACATCGTCAAACCGTTTGAGATCGTGGAACTTCTGGCGCGCATCGAAGTGGTGCTGCGCCGCTACAATAAAACGCAAAGCTTCATTCAATGCTATGACGTTCTGATCGACCTGGAGGCGCGCGACGTCATCCAGAACGGGCAGCACATCGTTCTGACGCGCAAGGAATTCGACCTGCTCGTGCTGTTTGCGCAGAACCCGAACACCGCGCTGTTCCGCGAATCGATGTTCGAGCGCATCTGGGAGACGGATTACGTCGGCGAAACGCGTACGCTGGACAGCCATGTGCAGCGCCTGCGCCGCAAACTCGGCTGGCAGGACCGCATCAAGACGGTCCACAAGATCGGCTATAAGCTGGAGATTCCCGAAGAGGAGACATGAGGTTCGCTCTCAAAATCTGCATTTGTACCGTATTGATCGTAGCGCTGCTGTTCGGCGTGCTGGGACAGATTCTCATTGCACGCAGTTTCCGGACGGCGCTGCGTTTTCGCGTACAGGCGGCGGTTGCGGACTATTCGGCGCTTGCGTCCGCAATGGAAGCGGAGCTCTACGGCATCTCGCTCTACTACAACACCGCCTCCCCCGCCATGTACGAGGAGATTCTGGGACGCGCCGGTTCCAACCAGGGCGTGGAATCGCCCTGCGCGCTCTACGACACCGATTTCCGGCTTTTGACCGCAAGCAGCGAGGATTTCCCCGAAACGCTCGATTTTTCGGAGCTGCGCGTGCGCCGCTTCGCCTACCGGCTGATCCGCGCAAACGACGGACGGACGCTTCTGGACACCGCGGGCTGCGTTTCGATCAGCGGACAGAATTACTTCCTCTCCGTTCGCTATGACGCGACCGACCTGATGCGGCTGCGCGGCGAACAGATCGAGTCTCTGACGCTTCTGCACGTCATCACCGTCGCCGTTTCCACCGCGGCAATGCTGCTGGTCTCCTATCTCACAACCAAGCCGCTGCGGCGCTTACAGCGCTTTACCGCGATCATCGGCGGCGGCAACTATTCGCGCCGCGCGCGTGTGACGACGCTCGACGAGATCGGCGATCTGACCGTCGCGTTCAACGATATGACCGGCGCGATCGAACAGAAGGTCGAGGCGCTCGAACTGAACGCCAAGCAGCAGAAGGACTTTGTCGCCAGCTTTTCCCACGAATTGAAGACGCCGATGACCTCGATCATCGGCTACGCGGACATGCTCCGAAGCACCGAGCTCGACGAGGAGGACGCCTTCATGGCGGCGAACTTCATCTTCTCGGAAGGCAAGCGGCTCGAGGCGATGTCGCTGAAGCTGATGGATCTGGTCGTGCTCGACAAGAACGACTACAAGCTGATCCGCGGCTATGCGCGCCGCGCGCTCGGACACGTCGTGGCGGTCGTGACGCCGATGCTCGAAAAGGCGGAGCTGACGCTGAACCTCGACATCGAGCAGCAGATCATCATGTATGAAAAGGACCTCCTTCTGACGCTCGTCACGAACCTGATCGACAACGCGCGCAAGGCAAGCTCGCCCGGCAAGGTCATCACGCTGACCGGACGCCGCATGAACGGACGGTATCGCATCTCGGTGCAAGACGAAGGCATCGGCATTCCGAAGGAGGAGCTTTCGCGCATCACCGAAGCATTCTTTATGGTCGACAAATCCCGCGCGCGCGCCCAGCACGGCGCGGGCCTCGGGCTTGCGATCGGCAACCGGATCGCCGAGATTCACGGCAGCCAGCTCCATTTCGAAAGCGAACTCAACAAAGGCACGCTCGTCTGGTTCGACGTGCCGCTGTTCGTGCGCGAGAAAGGAGGCGCGGAATGAAGCTGAAGGGCAAGAAGATTCGTTTCTTTGCGAACCGCGACCGCGTCACCCGCACGCGCATCGTCTATGTCGCGCTGACCGTCGGCACCGTGGCGGTCGCATTCCTGTTCGTTCTGCTGAACCGGCTGATCTTCAAACTCAGCGAATCGAGCCTTTACGGCAACGCCGAATACGAGGTCGTCAGCATCATCAGCGCCAACAGCATCGGCGCGCCGCTGTCGCTCGAAACGCGCCTCGATCTGTTCCGCGAATGCGAGCGGGAGGGTGCGGAACGCGCCGTCATGCCGGGCGAACTCAGCCAGTCGGCGATTCTCGAACGGATCGGGGAGCTTTGGAACGACACGCTCGACCTGCATTCGAACGGCGAAAAGCTGTTCAGCGGCGAATCGCTGCGCACGGTGCGCAAAAACAGCCGATACACGGCGACGCTGCGGGACTTCTATAACGAGCAGACCGGCGCAAAGCTTGCGCTCTGGTGCGCGCAGGCGTACTATGAGGCGAGCAACGGGCAGGTCTACTGCCTGTCCGTACAATACGACAGCCGCACCGGCGACGCGTATTCGATCAACTGCGCGATGTTCCAGAACGTCCGCACGGATCTCGCGCGCCGCGCGATCATCCCGTTCCTGACTGCAAACGGCTATGCGGATTCGCTGGCCGAACGGATGAATCCGATCGCGACGGAAACGGGCATTTCCGGCACGCTGACGCTGCCGGACGGTCTGCAGCTGTCGCTCGATTACACCTTCGGCGAGCAGTACGAGATCACGTTCCGGTAAAAATACCTCTGCGGCGAACGCGCGAACCGCGCATTTCGCTCTTGCAATATATCCCTGCATTCCCTATAATATGGGTATGGAACGCAATCACAGGCAAAACAAAATGGGAACGGAGCCGGAAGGACGGCTTCTTCTTTCGATGGGCTGGCCGATCATCGTGTCCATGCTCGTGCAGGCGCTGTACAACATTGTCGACAGCGTCTTTGTGTCGCGTATGGATTCGCTCGGTCCGGAGGCGCTCTCCCGCATTCTGGGCGATCTGTATACGCCGGAAGTGCTCGGACGCGTCGGCGACAAGGCGCTTTCCGCGCTGTCGCTTGTCTATCCTTTGCAGATGCTTCTGATTTCGGTGGCGGTCGGCACCTCGGTCGGCATCAATTCGCTGATCTCCCGCCGTCTCGGCGCAAAGCGATTTGAGGACGCGAACCGCGCGGCGGGCAACGGTCTCGTCGTGCTGGTGCTCTCCGCAACGGTGTTTACCGTGATCGGTCTGACGCTGTCCCGGCTGTTCATGCAATGGCAGAGCGCGGATCCGATCGTGCAGCTGATGGGCACCAACTATATGTCGATCTGCCTCTCCCTGTGCATCGGCATCTTCCTCGCATGCGGCATCGAACGCATCATGACCGCGCAGGGACGCACGATCTTCGCCATGCTGATGCAGCTGACCGGCGCGATCGTCAACATCGTGCTCGACCGCGTGTTCGTGCTCGGTTGGGGACCGGTCCCCGCGATGGGCGTCAAAGGCGCCGCGATCGCAACGGTTGCCGGACAGTTCGCTTCGATGCTGCTCGCGTTCATCCTGCTGTTCACCGCCAAGCACGAGATCCGCATCCGCCCCGCCGACTGCAGGCTGAAACGCCAGACGGTCTATGAGATCTATCGCGTAGGTCTTCCGTCGATCCTGATGCAGGCGGTCGGTACGATCATGATGTTCGGCATGAACACGATCCTGAAAACGCTCGGCGACTACCATCTCGAGACGATCGACCGCAACGGCGATTTCCCGAATCTGTACGTCGGCGCGTTCGGCACGTACTTCAAGCTGCAGTCGATCATCTTTATGCCGGTGTTCGGTCTGACCAACGCGGCGATGAGCGTGCTGGGGTATAACTTCGGCGCCAGAAACCGCAAGCGCTTTATGCGGGCGTTCAAAATGCTGCTGCTCTACGTCTGCGTGTTCATGCTGTTCGGCACGCTGCTGTTCCAGTTCTTCGCCGATCCGCTGATGCACCTCTTCGACGTGACGCAGGCGCTGCGCGACGTTGCCGACCGCGCGCTGCGCATCATCTCCATCGGCTTCGTCTTTGCCGCCGCCGGTATCTCGTTCTCCACCGCGTTCGGCGCGACCGATACGAGCCTGTACGGCGCGATCATCTCGCTGCAGCGTCAGCTCATCGTGCTGCTGCCGGTCGCCGCGCTGCTTGCGTGGCTCACGAAGGACGTCGACGGCATCTGGTGGGCGTTCCCGATCTCCGAATTTGTCACGCTGATCGTCGCCTCGCTGCTGTTCCGCCGGCTCTACCGCAAGAAGATCAAGCCGCTGGACGATCCGATCGAATAACGAATTGCAATCAAAAACCGGAGCGAACCCGCTCCGGTTTTATTGTTACAGCATGGCGCTGTCGAGCGCCGAGCTCTGCATGATGTCGCGCTTCATCGTCGCGTCGGTCACGGCGGCGCGCGCAAGCACCATCTTCCCCGCCTCCACGGAATGCGTCAGCCAGACGCTGCCGCCGATGATGCTGTCGTTTCCGATGCGCGTCTGCCCGCCGAGCACGGTCGCGCCCGCATAGATGACCACGCGGTCGCCGATGTCCGGATGGCGTTTGATGCCCTTGACCGGCGTGCCGTCCTCGCCGACGTCGAAGCTCTTGGCGCCGAGCGTCACGTGCTGATAGATCTTGACGTCGCTGCCGATCGTCGTGGTCTCGCCGATGACGACGCCGGTGCCGTGGTCGATGAAGAACCCGTCGCCGATCTCTGCGCCCGGATGGATGTCGATGCCGGTGCGCGTGTGCGCAAACTCCGTCATCACGCGCGGCAGCAGCGGCACCTTCGCGCGGTAGAGCACATGCGCAAGCCGGTAGACCGCGATTGCGAAGAACGCCGGATAGCAGAGCACGATCTCGTCGAGATCGCGCGCCGCGGGATCGCCGCGATACGCCGCATACAAATCGAGTTCGAGCCGCCGCCGGATCTCCGGCAGCGCGAAGAACAGCGCTTCCGATGCGCTCTGCACGTCGTCCGGCTCACAAAGCACCGTCTCAAGACAGCGTTCGGCAAGCTCCGCCGCTTCCTCGAGCGCCTGTTCGCAGGTCGTCGGGACCGATGCGTAATTCGGAAAGAGCACGTCGATCAGCCGTTCCGTCATGCGCTGCACGCGATCGCGAAAGCCCGTATAGTCCGTCTGCGGCACGCGCGTGCCGCTCTGCGCCGCACGGATGTCCGCCGCAAGTTTCATCATTCGCAGATGCTCCATATCAGTCTCCGAACAGCGGTGTGGAATAATAGCGATCGCCGCTGTCCGGCAGCAGCACGACAATCACCTTGTCGCGGTTTTCCGGGCGCTTTGCGAGCTCGATCGCCGCCCATGCCGCCGCGCCGGACGAGATGCCGACCAGCATGCCTTCCGTTCTGCCGATCCGCTTTGCCGTCGCAAACGCATCCTCGTTTTCCACCGTGATGACTTCGTCGATGAGCGAGCGGTCCAGCACCTTCGGCACGAAGCCCGCGCCGATGCCCTGAATCTTGTGCGCGCCTGCGATGCCCTTCGACAGCACCGGCGAACCGGCGGGCTCGACCGCAACGATGCGCACGTTCGGATGCTTTTCCTTGAGATACGAGCCGACGCCCGTGAGCGTGCCGCCGGTGCCGACGCCCGCCACGAAGATGTCAACCCTGCCGTCCGTGTCCGCATCGATCTCCGGACCGGTGCTCGCGCGGTGCGCCGCGGGATTTGCGGGATTGTCGAACTGCCCGAGGATGACCGCATCCTTGAGCTCCCGTTTGAGCTGCTCCGCGCGTTCGATCGCGCCCTTCATGCCGAGCGCGCCGTCGGTCAGTTCGAGTTCGGCGCCGTATGCGCGCATCACGCTGCGGCGTTCCGCGCTCATCGTTTCCGGCATGACGATGATCGTCCGGTATCCGCGCGCCGCCGCAACGGAGGCGATCCCGATGCCGGTGTTGCCAGAGGTCGGCTCGATGATGACCGCGCCGGGGCGCAGTCTGCCGCTCGCTTCGGCGTCGTCGATCATGGCCTTCGCGATGCGGTCCTTGACCGATCCCGCGGGGTTCAGGTATTCCAGCTTGGCAAGCACCGTCGCTTCCAGGTGTTCCTCGCGCTCGATGCGGCTGAGCTCCAGCAGCGGCGTATGTCCGATCAGTTGATCCAGCGATGTGAATGTTTTCATGGTTCTGTCCTCTCCTTCAGCGTATGATTTGTGCGGGAAAGTGGTGTCCGGGCGCTTCGCAAAACAAAACGGAGCGTCCATTTGACGCTCCGCTTTCGATCCGTTTGTCCTATTCGGAGACGCAAATGGGTATCGCAAAGCAAGCCTGACAACACACGATGCTGTTGACGTTCACTTTGCGCATACCTGCCTCCGAATCTGGATTTTGTATATTATATAATGCTTTCCGCAGTTTGTCAAGCCCTCACTTTGCCTGATCCGGTCGGATCGTGGCAAGCAGGGCTTCGTTGCGGACGGTGACGTTCGGATCGTCGATCAGCGCCTGCAGCGTTTCCGTGCAGAGCGTGCCGGTCAGCTGATTGAGAATGCGTTCGCGCACGCCGGGATAGCGGTCGATCGGCACCCTGCCGGTCTGCCCCTCCACGCGCAGGAACAGATAGAACGTCACGCTGCCGTCCTTCTCCGCGGTCATCGTGCCGGTCTCGCCGATCGGAACGTCCTTTGCCGCCTCGTAGAGCCCGTCGATCAGCGAATCCTTCGGCGCAACCGCAAGATCGCCCGCCGTTCCCTGCGCGGTGAATTCGTTCTCCGGACCGGTGTACAGCGCATTGAAGTCCTCCTTCGCCTGCGCGGCATACGACTGCATCTGCTCCTCGCTCGGATTCGTGTGCACGAACAGCCGCACAAAGATCGCGTCGTCCGGAATATAGAGCGACGGGAACGTGCGCGCGCCGGAGATGTAGTACCCCAGATACTGCGAATACATGCCGTCCTTGTAGCGGTCCTCGAACGTCTCCTTGACAATGCGCGCATAGCCCGCTTCGAGCGTCGCGTCGTCGATCGTGTGCGTTTCGCGATACGCGCTCAGCAGCTTGCTGAAATCGATCGACGCCTCCCGGCTCCTTGCGTACATCTGCACGAAGCTCTCTTCGGTGAAACCGGTTTCCTCATAGAACGCTTCCGCCGAATCGTAGGATTCAATCGTCTCTTCGAGCGCGTTCTTTGCGTTCGTCTTCGCTTCGTCGATGTAATACTGATCCTCGATCGTGCGCGCGTAGCCCGCCTGCTTTGCGGCATAGATCGACGCGGCTTCATACGCAAGCTCCTTCAGAACGTCGCTGCAAAGTCCCTGCATGCCTTCCTCGGTGCGCGTATCGTAATACGGATACGGATAATAGACCGACGGATTCTGGACATACGACAGATAGACGTCGCGTTCGTAGAGCCTGTTCCTTTCGATTTGCTCATACCGCGCGTTCAGCTGATAGCGGTACACGAGCGCCGAAACCGGCACGTCGCCGACCGTCATCACCGCGGTATTCTCATCGAGCGTCCGGTCATCCCGTCCGCCGCAGCCGACCGCCGCCAGCAGCAGCGCGGCGCAGAGCAGAACGATGATCCGTTTTTTGATCGTGCGCATCGGTTACTTCCAAAGCTCCTCGGGATACTGTCCCTCGTCCTTCATTTTGCGGATCGCGGCTTTCAGGATCGGCAGGTCGGGGCGGTTCGTCACGCCGTGCCAGCGCGCCGAGGTCTCGAGCACTTCGATGGTGATTTTGCCCTCCTGCATCATCGCGTCGAGCACGCGCGGCAGCAGGTATTCGCACTTCATGGGATTCTTGGGCAGATTCTCGTCGAGGAACGCCGGGAACCGCGCCTCAAACGCGTCGAGCACCGTCTTCTGCAGACCGAAGAGGTTCATCGAAACGAGCGTGTCCAGCGCAAGCGGCGTATAGGTCTGTCCGTCATCCTCGGTGAAGGCGGCGGCGCCGTCGCGCTTTTCGATCTTGAGCCGCTCGGTCAGCGACTGCAGCTTGCCGTCCGCGCCGACTTCGCACACGCCGCGCGCCACGGAACCGAAGTCCGAAAGCGTGTTGCCGAGCTGATAGCCGACCATCGCGCACTCGCTCTCCGGACGCTCCTCCTTCAGGAACGCGTAGATCTTGCGATAGGCGTCCGCGCCGTAGAAATCGTCGGCGTTCAATACCGCAAACGGCGCGTCGATCAGATCCTTTGCGCAGAGGATCGCGTGCGCGGTGCCCCACGGCTTGACGCGGCCTTCGGGAATCGCATACCCTTCGGGCAGCTTATCGAGCGACTGGAACGCGTATTCCAGCTGCACATGCGGACGGATGCGTCTGCCGACGCGCTCCTCGAAGTCCGCTTCCATCTCTTTCTTGATGATCACGACGACCTTTTCAAAGCCGGCGCGGATCGCGTCGAATACGGAAAAGTCGAGGATGACGTGATCGTGCTCGTCGATCGGCTCGATCTGCTTCGGTCCGCCGAAGCGGCTGCCCATGCCTGCCGCCATAATCAAAAGAATCGGTTTGTTCATTGTTTGCTCCTTCCTGATTTCATATGTTGCATCGTCACGGATCGTGACGAGATACTTCTCTCTGAGCTCGACCGGTTTATAATTGAGCTTCGAATACCGGAGTCCCGCGTCGCCGCCGTCGTCCTCGCGGTTGACGTACTGCACGCCGTCGAAGCACTTCACGAACGCCTGCGCCATCGCGGGATACGCGCCGGATACGTCCGGCATCGCCTTTTCGACGTGCACATACAGCATATCGTCCTTCGCCTCGCCGATCGCAAGCGCAACGACCTCGCCGCCCGTCACGAGACATGCCGCGGTCTGCCCGAGCTTTTCGCGGTGCAGCAGCAGGTCCTTCGCGCCGTTCCATTCGTTCTGTTCGAGCGGCGTAAACTCCGGATGCTTTTCGCGGAAACGGTCCAGAAACGCAAGGCATGCCGCTTCGGTCTGCGCGTCGCGGACCACGACGGTCTGCGCATCCGGATGGTCGCGATAGAAGCGGTTGACGTGGTTCTTCTGCGTGTGCAGCGCTTTGCCGGCATAGGTGCGGAACGCGTCCGCGTGATAGATATAATCCGCCCAGTCGCGGATGCTTTCGACCTGCATCCGGCTGCCGTAGCGCATCCGCAGCCGCGCAACGGCGCACGCGGGCACCACGCAGTAGCGCAGCGGAATGCCGCGCGCCTGTGCGTCCTTTTCGTTCGCTTCGCACGCCGCGTCGAAATCGCCTGCGCCGAGAGGGACCGTGTAGCAGTCCCCGTAGACGCCGTAGCCCGCGCGAATGCAGAGCATGTCCCCGATGACGGCATAATACGAGACGTAGATATCGCGCCATTGATAGACCGCGCCGACGGTATTGTCGCAGATGCCGCAAGCGTACGTTTGAAAAAACGGACGCAGCGTTTCAATGGATTGCTCGGTAATTCGTTGATATTCCTGCATAAGACACCTCAACTATCAGTATACCATATTTTTGCGATTTGTGAAGCCTGAAAAGTCTGCGACGCATTGACGCAACCGCAAAAAACGTGTAAAATAGACACGAACGAAACAAGAAGGAATCGACATGAATCGAATCAAACTGATCGCTTTTGATCTGGACGGAACCCTCTGCAACACCCTGCGGGACATCGCCTCGTCGCTGAATCTTGCGCTTGCGCATTTCGGCTATCCGGTGTTTTCGGACGATGAGGTTTCAAACCTCGTCGGCAAGAGCGTGGTCTATATGTGCAAAAACGCCGTGCCCGCGGGACACGAGAACGACTGGCAGGCGCTGGTCGATCAATGGCACATCGAATACGCCGCGCATTCGTGCGACACCACGGTTCCCTATGCGGGCATGCCCGAAACGCTGCGCGCGCTGCACGCGCAGGGCATTGCGCTTGCGTGCGTCACGAACAAGCCGCACCGGCACGCCGTTCCGATGCTGCGTCGGCTGTTCCCGCCAGACGGCTCGCTGTTTGCGCGCATTCAGGGACAGACGCCGGAGTACCCGACCAAGCCCGATCCGTTTATGATGGACATGGTGCGCGAGGAGCTCGGCTTTTCGCGCGAGGAAACGCTGTACGTCGGGGATATGGATGTGGACGTGCAGTTTGCGAAAAACAGCGGACTGAAGTTCGCCGGCTGCGGCTGGGGCTTTCGCGGGGAAGCGTTCCTGCGCGAAGCGGGAGCCGAGATCGTCATGAACCGGCCGGAAGAGCTTTTGGACTTGATAAAAACCATGTGAGATAAAGGAGGAACACCCATGGCATTCTGCAAAAACTGCGGCGCCCGGCTGAACGAGGACAGCAAGTTCTGCCCGTCCTGCGGCACCCCCGTCACCCCTGCGCAAAGCGCACCGCGCGTTGAAGTGATGGACGAACAACCCGACTGCAACAAGTGGTTCGGCGTTCTCGCCTATCTCGGTCCCGTTCTCTTTGTTCCGATGTTTGTCCGGAAGAATTCGAAGTTCGCGCAGTTCCATGTGCGCCAGGGCTTCAATCTGCTTTGCTTCGTGGTTGTGCTGGTCGTTGCAAGCTATACGCTCGGCATCATCCCGTACATCGGCACGCATTTCCTGAAGTACGTGTTCGGCATCGGTCTTTGCGGCGTCGCCGTGTTCTCGATCATCGGCATCATCAACGCGCTGCTCGGCAAGAAGCAGCCGCTGCCGATCTTCGGCGATAAGCTCGATCTGCTGAAACTGATCTTCAAAATGTAATCCGAAAAAAATGACAGGCTGCAAGCATGCGACCGGGCGAAAACGCGGATCGTATGCGGCGAAATATCAAGCAAAGGAAGGGCTTTCGAGCCCTTCCTTTCTACAAGTCATCTCTTTCATTTGTTCGCCACAAACGGTCCGGCGCCTTTTCCGGCAGACTGAGGCTGTCGGGAATCTCAAAGCCTTATCGGTCGCGCACGGTCAGCACGCCGTCCTCCAGGATCCATTCGCGATCGGCGATTTCGAGCGCTTTCTTGCGGTGCGTGACGATCAGCACCGTGCGGTTGGTCATGTCCTTCAGATGCCGCAGCAGCTCCGCCTCGGTCGCCTCGTCGAGCGCGCTGGTCGCCTCGTCCAACAGCAGGACCGGATGATCGGAGAGGATCGCCCTTGCGATCGAAAGCCGCTGCAGCTGCCCTTCCGAGAGTCCGCTGCCGCGCTCGCCGAGCACCGTTTCGATCCCGTCCGGAAGCTCGTGCACGAAGTCCGCGCAGGCGACGGTCAGCGCGTTTTCGATCGCGTGATCGGAGATCTGCTCGTCGTCGAACGTCAGCAGCGCGCGGATCGAGCCGGAATACATGCGCGTGCCCTGCGGCACATACGCAAACAGGCCGCGATCGGCGGCGGTCAGCGGGCGCGGGCCGTCCGCGCATTGCAGCACGCAGCTGCCGCGCTCCGGATGATAGAGGCACAGCAAAAGCTTCAAAAGCGTCGATTTTCCGCTGCCGGACGCGCCGGTCAGCACGACCGTTTCGCCCTTTCGGATCTCGGCGTTCAGATGTTCGAACACCACCGCGTGCGCAAGCTCCTCATCCGGTCGATAGGCGAACGACACATCCTCGATCCCGATGCCCGCAAAATCGGTGCGATAGAACGCCGCAATCTCTTCGGCGTCCTTTTTCGGCGTCTCGCAGTCGCGCGCAAACGCCTCCGCCTCCATCAGGCGCTCCGCGCTCGCAAGCATCGCGTAGTACTGCGGCAGATAGCCCGTCAGGTTCGCAAACGGCGTCTGAATCTGTCCGACAAGCTGCAGAACCGCGGCAAACGTGCCGTAGCTCAGCGTGCCGTTCAGAATCCCGAAGCCGCAGTAGATCGCCGCCGCCGCATATGCGCCGCGCATCAGAAGCCCGTAAAAGAAGTTTGCGCCGCTCGAATAGCGGCTCCGCCTGAGCCGCGCCGCACGATGACGCTCCATCGCCGCTTCCGCCTGCTGCTCGGCGTTCTTTTCCCGCTGGAACGTGCGCATCAGAATGAGCTCCGAAAGCCGTTCCGACAGCGTCACGCGCAGTTTGCCGTCCGCTTCGCGGATGTCCTTGTGCAGCGCCTTGAGCTTTTTGCGGAACAGATACCCGAGCAGCACGATCAGCGCGCCGACCGGCACGACGATCCATGTCACCGCCTTGAGCATCCAGAGCGCGGCGCCGACGGCGCTCAACAGCATGACGAGCATGCCGCTTGCCTCCGGAACGATCGAAACGACGCCGCCCGCCGCGATCGACGTATCGGACACGAGCCGGTTCATCCATTCCTCGGAATGCACCGCCGTCACCGCGGCATAATCGCGGTCCAAAAGCGTCCGGAACAGACGCAGTTTCAGCTTGTTTTCCATCGCGCTCGTCGCATGCTCCTTGAACCAGCGCACGAACGCGCGCAGCAGCAGCTGCGCCACGATCACGCCGACAAACAGCAGCGCAAACAGCAGAAACCGCTTGAGATCGCGCGCGACGGCGCTGTCGATCATATCGCGCAGCACACACGCAAGCGCCACGCCGGAAACGCCGTTCAGTACATCGGCGAACAGCAGCAAAAGGACCTCCCACCGGACGCCGGCGGAGGCTTTCCACAGCCACGAAAGCGGCTTCTGTGCGGTTGTCCTTTGCTCTTTACGCATGCTTTTTGGGAAAAATCGTTCGGAACGCGCGCGCCGCGGCGAACCTGACGCGGAACAGAAACACGCGTACACCCCTCGTATGCAGCCAGAATGCGGTATACAGGCGATACCCTCGCTCGGTCACGCTGTGTTCCTTGCCATTGCGGACAAAGCCGGTCATGACGGCGAGGATGTCCGCGTCGGTGACGCCGTATTCCGGACGGACGCAGTGATCGCCGAGCGTGGTATAGTCGCGCTCGTTGACCGTGATTACGCGGTGCAGGATATACCGGTCCGGCGGACGGCGAAACAGCGCCACGTCGCCGACCTTGCAGCGCGCTTCCGTTTTCGGTTCCGCGATGAACAAATCCCGCGTCTGTCTGAGAAGCGGCAGCATGCTGGTTCCGACGACGCGATAGGTCAGCCTGCCGAAGCGGTCCAGATACGATTCGTAGGTGAGTCCGTCACCCATCGATCGCACCGATTCCCCTGAGCTGTTCCACCACGCGGTGCACGTCGGCGGCGATCGTTTCCTTCGGCGCGTCGTATTCGGCGCACATCGATTCGACGATCTGCTCCTCCGTCGTTTCCTGTTTCAACCGCTCCAGGATCGCGCCGAGCGTCGGATTGCCGCGCACGATTCCGTGAAACGCGTTGCCGCCGAGCGGAACCAAAAGGGCTTCTTCGTCGGTCAGGTGTGTGATGAATTCGGGATTCAGTTTCATGATCGGTTCTCCTTCATTGCCTCATAGGACACGCGCGCCGCTTCCGGCTCCATGTTGCACCGGAGACGGTACAGCGCCGTGACGCGCATCAGCCGGTCGAGCAGCGTCAGCGTCTTTTGCAGCGCCTCCGCCGAAGCGGGGCGATACGTCTGCTGCAGCAGGACCGGATACGCCGTCTTCGGATCGACGCGCTCGATGCGGTTCTGCGCGCCGCGTTCGAGGATGCAGATCGCGCGGACCGGCGCGCTGCCGTTGATGCCGAGCCGGTGCTTGCCGTTCCACGGCGTGCCGTATACGGTTGCGCCGTTTTCCGCGATGTGCAGAAGCGGCTTGTCGTCGTTGATCATCACGGCACGGTCGCCCAGAAGCTCACGCCACAGCCGCGCGTGCGTACTCTTGCCCGTACCGCTCTTGGCGGCAAAGATGTACGCCGCGCCGTCGACCGCGATCGCCGAACCGTGAAACAGCACGGTATCGTCCTGCGGCATGCGCTCCGCAATCCTGCGATAGACCGCCAGCGTTTCGATGTACGCGTCCGGATACGCCTGCGGGGCGCGGCCTTCCTCCTGCGCGCTGCGCGCTGCGCGGACACGCTCCGCATCGATGTCCGCCTGTGTCGTTTCCACCGTGAAGTCGGCAGCGCCCGACGCCGCGAACGCCGCCGCCTCCCGATGCATTTGTTCATACAGAGTGCGGATCAGGATCGTATGCTCCGCAATCCGGTAGGTTTGCTCCATGCTCACCGCTTTACAAGGTACACGCTCATCTGCGGGACGATGATCTCGCCGGAGACCGTCTGCATCGGCTCCGCGGAAACGTCGGTTCCGCTCATCAGCACGCCCCAGTCGCCTTCCGGCAGGGTGTACGGCGTATCGACGCCGTTCGGATTGACCACTGCGATCGCCACAACCTCGTCGTTGATCGTGTAGGTCACGACGATACCGTTGTCATTCGTGACTTCGCAGACGACGTCCGCATCCCGCAGGAACGGATTCGCCTTGCGCATGGCGATCAGGCTGCGATAGAAGTCGCGCATCGCCATGACCTCGCTGCCCGAAGTCAGCGCATCCCAGTCGATGTTGTTGACCGCGTCGGAGGAGTTGTAGCTGTTGCCGTCGCCGCCCTTGGTGCGCAGCATTTCTTCGCCCGCGAGCCAGAACACGGTGCCCTTCGAGATCGCAACGATCGAAGCGCCGAGACGGTTCATCTGCGCCTTCTGTGCATCCGTCGCATCGGGGTTCGAAAGCGTCAGCTTATCCCAGAGCGTACGGTTGTCGTGCGACGACATGTAGTTGACGACCATCGCGTTGTCGACGCGCCAGGACGCCTTGTTCGAATAGCCGCCCTCGATGCCGAACGACACGCTCGTTGCGCGGCCCTTGCTCGGATCGCCGCTGATATAGCCCTTGTCGGTCGCGTTGAACACGCTGCCCTTCAGACCGTCGCGGATCGAATCGTTGAACACCGCGACGCTGCCCGCCGCGCCTTCGCTTGCCGTGATGTTGCGGATGTTCGCCTGCGTCGCCTGCGTATTGGACCGCATCGTCGTGGTGCCGCCGGTCCAGCCTTCGCCGTAAAGGATCGCCTTCGGGTTGATCTTGTGCACCTCGCGCTCGATCTGCTGCATCGTTTCCAGATCATGCAGGCCCATCAGGTCGAAGCGGAAGCCGTCGATGTGGTACTCGCTCGCCCAGTAGGTGATGCTGTCCACCATGAACTTGCGGAACATCGCGCGTTCGGACGCGGTCTCGTTGCCGCAGCCGCTGCCGTTCGAATTGACGCCCGTCGCCGTGTAGCGATAGTAGTAATACGGGACGATGCGGTTGAAGTTCGCGTTCGCGTCGTAGGTGTGGTTGTACACCACGTCCATGACGACGCCGATGCCGTTGCTGTGCAGCGCCTGCACCATCTGCTTGAACTCGTTGATGCGCACCTCGCCGTGGTACGGATCGGTGGAATAGCTGCCCTCGGGCGCGTTGTAGTTCTTCGGATCGTAGCCCCAGTTGAAGTCCGTGCACTTGGTTTCATCGACCGTTGCGTAGTCGTAAACCGGCTGCAGATGCACGTGCGTGACGCCGAGATCGATGAGATAATCGATGCCGACCGGTTCGCCGGACGCATTCTTGAGTCCCGATTCGGTGAAGGCAAGGTACTTGCCCGGATACTTGCTGCCCTCGATGCGGTTGGAGAAGTCACGCACATGGACTTCCCAGATGATCGCATCGCGATATGTCTCGATGCCGTCGAAGTACTTGTCCTCCGCGAATCCCTCCGGATCGGTGGTGTCGAGATCGATGACCATGCCGCGGTTGCCGTTGACGCCGAGCGCTTTTGCGTACGGATCGGTCGCTTCCTGCTCACCCGCCGCCGTGGTGACGGTGTAGGTGTAATACGTGCCGCTGCCGCACGGCTGCGTGCTGCTCCAGACGCCCTTTTCGCCCTTCTCCATGTCGACGGTCGCATACGCCTTGCCGCCGTTGCCCTCGGTGAACAGGTTCAGCACCACGCGGCTTGCCGTCGGCGCCCAGACCTTGAAGGTCGTTTCGTCGCCGTGGATGACCGCGCCGAGATCGTCGCCGTCGTAGGTGTAATCGCGGATGAAGTCCTCGGAATCGAAGATGCCCGTCGGGATCGCAACCTTGCGCTCAAAGCCTTCGATCTCCAGCTCGTAGTTCTTCGAAACGTCGAGGTCCTCCTTGAGCTTGACGACGCCCGTGACGACCTCGTTGTTGAGGCTCGAGAGGCTCTCGATTTCGAGTTTCTCGCTGCCGTCGTAGACCGCAACCTGATCGAGGCTCGTGATGCGGATTGCGGGGTTCAGCGTGTACTTGATCTCATTCTTGGAAATGATGCCGACATAGCTCATGGTCTTCTTCTCCCAAAGCGTTGCGCCGCCGTCGTTGCTGAAATAGATATTGCCCTGACCGGATACGAGGTAGACCTGCGTATCGCCTTCCTCCATCTTCACAAAGCGATCGTCGCCGAAGTCCTTCGTCGCTTCGCCCCAGGAGGTGCCGCCCGGCTCGGAGCAGTTGACGCGCACGATGAAGCCGACCTCCTCGATGTCGTTCGGCACGTTGATCATGCACTTTGCGCCGTAGGCACACGGATACATCGGATAGCCTCTGCCGTCCTTGTCCGGATACCAGATCCACATATCGCTCGTTTCGAAGTTGATCTTGTCCGCTTTCCAGTAGATGGTCAGCTGCTTGGTGCCGTCCTCTTTCGGCAGGAAGTACTCGTCGTCGACTGCCGGCGCTTCGGTCGGCGCAGGCGTTTCGTGTACTTCGGGCGGCGTGACTTCCGCCTCCTGCGTCGGCTGTACGGGCTGCTCCGTGCCGTTGCAGGCGAATGCGCCGAACGCCAGAAGCAGAATCATCAGTATCGCGATCACTCGTTTTTGCATCGTTTTATCCTCCTGTGATTGTATATATTCCTTTGGAGTCAGTATAACATATTCTGCGCGTGTCAACAACTGTTTCGAAAGACTTTTGTTGTGTTTTTGGACTTGAAAAAGCGCTTTCGTCTCTGCTATAATGAATGACAGAAATCTTCGAAGGAGGAATGATGATGGCAAAGTATCAGTGCGGCCCCTGCGGCTATATCTATGATCCCGAAGTGGGCGATCCCGACAGCGGAATCGCGCCCGGCACCCCGTTCGAGGACCTTCCCGACGATTGGTGCTGCCCGATCTGCGGCGTCGACAAGGAGATGTTCGAGAGAATCGACTGATCTCACACGCAAAAAGCGCTCCGAGCGTTCGGAGC
>JAEEGG010008949.1_pt1 | contig 22575 bp, 20 predicted proteins | sample 9134161 | NCBI WGS metagenome assembly JAEEGG01 (sample SAMN16246543, study PRJNA631951) | gut metagenome | biome: gut microbiome; feature: rumen; material: CR-attached | host: Bos | place: Iran: Karaj | collected 2018-10
GGATAACTTTGCACGTTCATATTTCAATTTAACGCTTTACTTGTGTAAAGTTATATTGAAAATATAAACATTTTTATTCTTCATGTCAATTAAAAAATGCTGTATTATAGATATCATAATTGACAATGGAGACGCTTTGAAAAAAATACTTTCCGCCTTTTTAACGGGCGCTTTGTTTATTAATTTAATACTCTCTCTTCCTATACAGGCTTTTGCGGATGAATATACCGATGCCATGGAAGAACGTAAATCCTGGCCCGTTCAATCAAACGAGATCGCAAACTGGCCCGAAGGTCCGGCTGTGGGTGCCGCTTCCGCTCTTTTAATGGATGCCGATACAGGGATCGTTCTTTATGAAAAGAACATTCACGATAAAATGTATCCCGCGAGTACGACAAAACTCTTGACCTGTATGCTCGCCATGGAAAAAGAAAATTCCAGCTTAAACGATATGGTTTCTTTTTCCTATGATGCGGTACACTCCGTAACCTGGGACGCTTCCAACATGGGAATGGATGCCGGCGAAGCAATGACTTTGGAAGATTGCCTTTACGGTATCATGGTGCTTTCGGCCAACGAAGTCTGCAACGCCGTCGCCGAATATGTCAGCGGAGATATCGATTCATTTGTTTCTCTCATGAACGAAAGAGCCAAAGAGATCGGCTGCAACGACTCTCATTTTAACAACGCTCACGGATATACCGACCCCGATCATTACACTACCGCTTACGATCTTGCGCTTATAGGCAGAGAATATTTCAAAAATGAATTTCTCGCCAAAGTGTCGCGCACCAAGACTTACCATTGGTTACCTACCGATACACAGCCCGACGACATCTGGCTTTCAACAAAGAACTACTTCATTAACGGTACTTATGAACTTGAAGGTCTTATCGGTTCCAAGACCGGATATACCGATGAATCAAGGCAGGTTCTTGTAACGGCAGCTGAGCGCAACGGTCTTAATCTGATATGTGTTGTAATGGAAGAAGAAACTCCTTACCAATACATAGATTCCGCGGCTTTGTTCAATTACGGTTTTAATAACTTCCAGCATGTCAAGGTCGCCGATTACGAAACACGCTACGATCTGAAAAACGATTCGTTTTTCCTTATCGGTTACGATGTTTTCGGTAACTCTTCATCTTTCATTTCGCTTGATACCGATTCACAGATCATTCTCCCGAAAAACTGTTCTTTTGACGATCTGAACAGTTCGATCACCTACCGTGACGATGACGCTTCCATCCTTGCCGATATTGATTACGATTACAACGGCAAATATCTGGGCAGTGCCAGCCTTGTGGTAGCCAAGGAAGAAGAAACCTCTTTCGTCTTTACCAAAGAAGACGAATTTATGGAGATAAATGAAGAAGAACCTACTTTCATATACGTAAACCGGATAATCAGATGGATAGGTATAGCACTCGGTGTTTTGTGTGTTGCCTTACTGTTCAAACGTATAATCTCAAGTTTTCATTTTGCTCGCAATCGTAAGTACATCAAGCGAAGCGATTACAGGAAAAGAAGAAGATAACTCTCAGTAATGAAAAAACGGCGTTTCGATCTCTCGAAACGCCGTTGTCTCGTTTAACAAATTTCTTTATTCTTCATCCTGCAAAGTTTCTTCGCCTTCTTCTTCGTCTTCCCCGTCCTCATCGAAATCTTCGTTTAATCCGAGTCCTGTACGAACTTTGGCTATCTTTGCAACCTTTACACTATCGTCATCAAGATTCATTAACTTGACTCCCGAAGTGATCCTGCTGTATTCGTTTACTTCTTTCATTCTGATCTGAATGATAACGCCGGTGGTTGTTATCATCATGATCTCATGCTCGTCGGTTACAGCCTTAACTCCTACAAGTTCACCCGTTCTTTCGGTTATCTTGTAACACTTAAGTCCTTTTCCGCCTCTGTGCTGAAGTCGGAAATCTTCAAGATTTGTACGTTTTCCTATACCGTTTTCCGATACGAACAAAAGTGAATCGCCCTGATGATCGAGCTGCATTCCGATTACTTCATCGCCTTTGTTAAGATCGATACCCTTAACACCCATAGCCGTTCTTCCGAGAGGTCTTGCTTCTTCTTCGTCGAATTCGATACACATACCTTTCTTGGTAACGATGAATACTTTATCGTGCTCCGATGTCGTCTTTACTTCGATAAGTCTGTCATCGTCGCGAAGATTGATGGCGTTAAGTCCGTTCTTTCTTATGTTTGCAAAATCTATAAGCGGTGTTTTCTTTACGATACCGTTCTTCGTAACCATAAATACACACTGGTTATCTTCAAACGAATCAACGGGAAGTATCGCATTTACCTTTTCTCCGGGATTTAACTGCAAAAGATTTACCATTGCGGTACCTCTTGCCGTTCTGCTCGCTTCCGGTATCTCGTATACTTTAAGTCTATACGCACGGCCGAAGTTTGTAAAGAACATTACATATCCGTGAGTATTGATCATGAGAAGATCTCTGATATAATCTTCGTCGATGGGCTTCATTCCCACGATTCCTCTTCCGCCTCTGTTCTGTGCACGGAAGTTGTCTTCGGTCATTCTCTTTATATATCCGAGATTTGTGCTTGCGATAACTACGTTTTCATTGGGAATAAGGTCTTCATCAACAAAATCGTAATCATCGGGACCTATCATACTTCTTCGATCGTCTCCGTATTTATCGGCAATAGCGATCATTTCTGTTTTGATAACGCCCAAAAGAAGTTTCTCATCGGCCAGGATCGCTTTCAATTCTTCGATCAGTTTAACCAATTCCTGATGTTCATTTAAAAGCTTTTCTCTTTCCAGACCTGTCAGTGCACGAAGTCTCATGTCGACAATGGCCTGTGCCTGATTTTCGGTAAAACCGAATCTTTCGATAAGAGAATTCTTGGCTTCCTGTGTATTTGCACTTGCTCTTATGATAGAGATAACTTCATCGATATTATCGAGCGCGATGAGCAATCCCTGTAAAATATGATCTCTTTCTTCGGCTTTGTTAAGATCGAATTTTGTTCTTCTTGTAATGACTTCTTCCTGATGTTTAAGATAATACTTAAGCATATCAAGAAGGTTCAGAACCTTGGGCTCGTTATTTACGAGTGCAAGCATTATTACGCCGAAGGTATCCTGAAGCTGGGTGTGCTTGAAGAGTTTGTTTAGAACTACGTTTGCGTTAACGTCTTTACGAAGTTCTATAACAATACGCATTCCTTCACGGCTTGTCTCATCACGAAGATCGACTATTCCGTCTACCTTCTTGTCTTTGTGAAGTTCGGCTATCTTTTCGACAAGATTTGCTTTGTTTACCAAATAAGGAAGCTCGGTTACGATTATCCTGCTCTTTCCGTTGGGAAGCTCTTCGATATCGGTCACGGCTCTGACTTTTATCTTTCCGCGACCTGTTCTGTAAGCTTCTTCGCTTCCTCTCGTTCCCATGATCATGGCACCGGTAGGAAAATCGGGAGCTTTTACTATCGAAAGTATCTCTTCGATGTCGGTCTCTCTGTCTTCGAGAACTCGATTATCTATTATCTTTACGACTGCATTTACTACTTCACGCAAATTGTGAGGCGGAATATTGGTAGCCATTCCGACTGCGATACCGGTAGTACCGTTTACCAAAAGATTTGGATACCGGCTCGGTAAAACTGTAGGTTCTTTTTCGGTCTCATCGAAGTTTGGAACAAAATCAACCGTATTTTTGTTAAGATCCGCCAACAGCTCCATAGAAATCTTCGAAAGTCTTGCTTCGGTGTAACGCATTGCAGCGGCACCGTCGCCGTCCACCGAACCGAAATTTCCGTGACCGTCGATAAGAGGATATCTTAATGACCAGTCCTGAGCCATATTTACCAATGCACCGTAAATGGAACTGTCGCCGTGAGGATGGTATTTACCCATCGTATCACCGACGATACGGGCACTCTTTCTGTGAGGCTTGTCCGGACCGTTGTTAAGTTCGCTCATCGAAAAAAGAACACGTCTTTGTACGGGTTTAAGTCCGTCTCTTACATCAGGTAACGCTCTTGCCGCGATAACGCTCATCGCGTAGTCGATGTAAGACGATTCCATGGTCTTTTTAAGATCGACTTCCTGGATCTTGTCAAAAATTTTGTCATCCATAACTCAGTAATTCCTTTTAAATATCAAGATTCTTTACAAATCTCGCATTCTCTTCTATAAAATCACGTCTGGGTTCAACTTTGTCACCCATAAGTGTAGTAAATGTAAGGTCAAGCTCCGACTGAGCATCTTCATCAATGTTTACCCTTAAAAGAATTCTGTTCTCGGGATCCATTGTCGTTTCCCAAAGCTGATCGGCATCCATCTCGCCAAGTCCTTTATAACGCTGGATCTTGTTATTCTGATCTCTTCCGATCTCTTTAAGAATATTGTTTAACTCATCATCTGAATATGCATACCAGACATTGTTGTTCTTCTTTACCTGATAAAGCGGAGGCTGAGCAAGATATACATGTCCGTCTTTGATAAGATCGGGCATAAATCTGTAAATAAAGGTAAGAAGCAAAGTTGCGATATGAGCTCCGTCGACATCGGCATCGGTCATCAATATGATCTTGTCGTAACGAAGTTTTTCGATATCGAACTCGTCATGAATACCGGTTCCGAATGCGGTGATCATCGCTTTGATCTCTTTATTTGCATAAATCTTGTCAAGGCGGGCTTTTTCAACGTTAAGGATTTTACCTCTTAACGGAAGTATTGCCTGAGTCGCTCTGTTTCTTGCGGTCTTTGCGCTTCCGCCTGCGGAATCTCCTTCGACTATGTAAATCTCGCAGTTTTTCGGATCTTTATCCGAACAATCGGCAAGTTTTCCGGGTAATGCACCTATATCAAGAGCAGTCTTGCGTCTTGTAAGATCTTTTGCTTTTCTTGCGGCTTCTCTTGCTCTTTGAGCAAGTATCGATTTTTCACATATAGTTTTTGCAACAGAGGGATTCTGTTCAAGATATATGGTAAGCTTTTCGGATACGATGTTATCAACCGCTCCTCTTGCTTCGCTGTTACCGAGTTTTTGCTTTGTCTGTCCTTCAAACTGAGGATCTTCGATCTTTACACTTACGATAGCGGTAAGACCTTCTCTTATATCTTCACCGGAAAGGTTTTGATCGTTATCTTTTAAGATCTTGTTTGCTCTTGCGTAATCGTTGAATGTTTTTGTAAGTGCATTTCTGAATCCCTGAAGATGGGTACCGCCTTCGGGAGTACTGATGTTGTTTACAAAACTGAATACACTTTCGTTGTAAGAATCGTTGTGCTGAAGAGCAACCTCAACATACACACCGTTCTTATCCCCTTCGAAATACAATACATCAGGATAAAGAGCCTCTTTACTTGAATTAAGGTGTGTAACGTATTCTTTGATACCGCCTTCATACATGAAAGAAACTTCTTTTACTTTCTTTGTTTCCTTCTTGGTGGTTTCTTTCTCCTCTTCCGCATCTTCAATAGCGCGGTTTATGAGTTTATTTAACTGCTCGTCGCCTTCTTCTTTTCCTTCCAAAGCTTCTTTAGCTTCTTCGATCATGCTGTCTGTGACCAAAGATTTCGCATGTTCGTCGCTTCTGTCGTCACGAAGTGTGATTTTAAGTCCTTTGGTAAGAAATGCCATTTCACGAAGACGAAGTTTGATAGTGTCAAAATCAAATATCGTCGTTTCTGTAAATATAAGTTTATCGGGAAGGAAAGTTACCTGTGTTCCCGTTTCACCCGGATCACATTCTCCTATCTCTTTAAGAGAATATACGGCTTTTCCTCTTTCGTAGCGCTGTTTGTATAATTTTCCGCCCTGTCTTATCTCAACTTCAAGCCATTCTGACAAAGCATTAACAACGGAAGCACCTACACCGTGAAGACCGCCGGATACTTTATATCCGCCACCGCCGAATTTACCGCCCGCATGAAGAATGGTAAATACAACTTCTACGGCGGGAATACCTGCTTTATGGTTGATACCTACGGGAATACCACGCCCGTTATCTCTTACGGTAACTGAATTATCATCGTTTATAACGACATTTATCTCGCTGCAATATCCCGCAAGTGCTTCGTCTACCGAGTTATCTACTATTTCGTAAACAAGATGATGAAGTCCTCTGCTGGCTGTGGTACCGATATACATACCCGGTCTTTTTCTTACCGCTTCAAGACCTTCCAAAATCTGAATCTGATCGGCACCATATTCTGCTTTTACTTCGGTGTTACCCATAAATCCTCCCGGGAATACTACGATTCCTCTATACTTCCGTTTATAACTTTTATGACTTTATCTATTTGGAAATTGTTATCAACAAAATCATCAAGACCGGTACAGGTTATTATAGTCTGAATATCTCCTATCGATCCCAAAAGATAATTTTGTCTTTTACTGTCAAGCTCCGATAAAACATCATCAAGCAATAAAACCGGAACATGACCCGTAAGTTTTTTAACTATTTCTATTTCCGATAATTTAAGTGATAAAGCAGCTGTTCTTTGCTGACCTTGAGATCCGTATTTTCTGATATCGATACCGTTTACGATAAAAGAAAAATCATCTCTGTGAGGTCCGACACCCGTCATCTTAAACCTTATGTCTTTTTCACGATTCTGATAAAGTTCTTTTTCGAAGTCGTTTCTTTCTACATTAGGTTCATAATGAATTTCAAGCTGTTCTTTTCCGTTTGTGAGCTTTTGATGAACTTCACCTATTATTGAATTTAATTCATCGATAAAAGCATCACGCTTGTCAATAATGTTACAGCCGTAAGAAACCAGCTGAGAATCCCATATATTTAAGGTATCAAGTAATTCTTTATTGTAAAAAGAATCCTTTATCAGCTTATTTCTCTGTTCGATTATCTTGTTATATTTTGAAAGATTGTAAAGATAAATATTATCAAGCTGGCATAATTCTATATCTACGAACTTTCTTCTTTCTCCGGGACCATCTTTTATTATTGAAAGATCTTCCGGAGAAAACAAAACAACATTTAAAAGTCCGAGTAATTCGGTTGCTTTTTTAATTTTGCTTCCGTTTATGGCAACTATTTTAGATTTATCTTTTCTAAGCTGAATATCAATCTTTATTTCCGATCCGTCTTTATCAAGATACAAAGTAATATGAGCTTCATCGGAATAAAAACCTATAACTTCCTTGTCTTTTGCTCCTTTATGTGATTTTGTGGTCGCACACATAAAGATTGCTTCCAAAACATTGGTTTTTCCCTGGGCATTGTCTCCGAAAAGTATATTTGTTCCTTTGTCGAAGTATATTATTGAATTATTGTAATTTCTGTACCCTGTAAGTTGGATTGATTTGATATTCATTAATCTACTTGGTAATCTTTATTTCTTTGCCGTCATAAGAAACAATGTCGTTTTCGTAAAGTTTTCTTCCTCTTCGAAGATCTACTTCACCGTTTACAAATACCTGTCCTTCCGTGATAACAAATTTTGCTTCGACACCGTCTTCAACAAAACCGGCAGCCTTAAGTGCCTGGCCAAGTTTAATATATTCGTCTCTTAATTTGATAATTTCCATAATTTTGTTATTTTACGAAGTTAACGGGTAAAATGAGATATACATACGTATCTTCTTCATTTCTTATGATGCAGGGATTCTTGGGACTCATCATATAAATATTGATTTCATCATCTTCAAGAACCTTTAAAGTATCAAGTAAGAACTGAGGATTGAAAGCTATATCTATATCTTTTCCGACTTTATTTACGGAAAGATCTTCGTTCATTTCACCAAACATTGTTTTCATGCAGAAGTTGATAAAATTATCTCTTACTTCAAAGATGATAGGTTTCTTTTCACCTTCTCTTAACATCAAAGTACTTCTGTCTATACAATTGAAAATATCTTTTTTGTTTACTTCAATCTTTGTTTCATAGTCTTTTGTGAGCATCTTTTCATAATCAAAGTATGTTCCTTCAACAAGTCTTGAAACTATTATCGTATTTTCAATCTCAAACAATACATAATTTTTTTCAAAGAATATTGAAACATCTTTATTTTGATCACCGGTCAATATTCTTTCTATCTCATTTAAGGTTTTTCCGGGAATAATAACTTTTATTTCTGAATATGAATTCTTTAAAGAACTCTTTCTGTAAGCTATTCTGTGTCCGTCAAGTGCAACAAATTCAATATTGTCTCCGTTAATGTGAACAAGTTCCGAATTCATGATTTGATTTGTGGTACTGTCACCTACACAGAAAATAGTCTGTTTAATAAGTTCTTTTAATGAATAATCGCTTATAAATACATTATTTACTCTGTTAATGTTTGGAATAGCGGTGAATTCTTCACCGTTTTTACCTGAAAACTCAAGATTAACTTTTTCACAGTTAATTTTTGTAAAGAAATTATCATCAACATCTATTGTAATAGTACTGTCAGGAAGTTTTCTTACAGCTTCTGCAATAAACTTTGCATCCAAAGCTACATTTCCTTCTTTAATGATATTTCCCTCAATCTTTGTTTCTATTCCAAGTTCCGTATCGTTAGCGGTTAATGTAATAACTCCGTCTTTTGCTTTGATAAGAATACACTGGAGTATTGAAAGTGATGTTTTTGAAGGAACAGCTTTTGAAACGATAGATACACCGTTTAAAAGATTAGATTTTAAACATTCGATTTTCATGTGTATAAATTCCTTTCATCCGGTTTTTGATTTTGCTTTTAATATATATATTTAGTAATTAATATTATTATTAATATAGAGTGTTGATATGTGTAAAATGTTCTTTTTGCCTTTAAAATAAACATTCAAAGGTCTTAATAAATATGTTGTTAATGTTCTTAAAACTATTTATAAACGATCATTTATCAACAATACCCTTTTATTCATTTTTTATATGATAATGTTTATAAAAAGTTATACATTCATATTAACAACAATTGTTGATCATTATGGGGATATCTTCTTTCTTATAATATCTACTTTAGCTGCAAGATCGGGATTCTTTTTAATGTCTTCAGCAATTTTGGAAGATCCGTGCATAACCGTTGTATGATCTCTGTTTCCGACAAATGAACCTATCTCATTTAAAGAAATATCAGTCATTTCTCTGCAAAGATACATTGCTATTTGTCTTGGAAGAGCTATTTCTGCATTTCTTTTCTTTGAAATTATATCTTCTACTTTTATTCCAAAGTGTTCGGAAACTACATTTATAATATAAGAAGGAGTTATTTCTCTTGGTTTATCCGGATAAATAACATCTCTTAAAGCTTCTTCTGCTGATTTTAAAGTAAGTTCAACATTGTTAAGCTTTGCAAAAGCAAGAATCTTATTAAGTGCTCCTTCAAGCTCTCTGATGTTTGATTTAATATTGGTAGCAATATATTCTATTATTTCTTTATCTATGTCACGATCGCAATTCTCAACATTTTTCATTAAGATAGCCATACGTGTTTCATAATCCGGAGGCTGGATGTCGGTACAGAGTCCCCATTCAAAACGAGATCTGAATCTTTCATCCAACGTTTCCATTTTCTTTGGAGGTTTATCAGATGAAATAACTATCTGTTTACCTGATGAATGAAGAGCGTTAAATGTATGGAAAAATTCTTCCTGAGTTGCATCTTTACCTATTATAAATTGAACATCATCGACCATAAGTACATCGACGGTTCTGTATTTTTCTCTTAGTTTTGTTATATCCGATGCATTACCGCTACGGATAGATTCAATAACTTCGTTTGTAAATTGTTCACTGGTAACATACAAAACTTTCATATTTGGATTTTGTTCCAAAATAAAATGACCGATCGCATGCATAAGGTGAGTTTTACCAAGACCGGGTCCTCCGTATATAAAAAGAGGATTGTATGCTGTTCCGGGAGATTCGGCTACTGCCAGAGATGCAGAATGAGCCATTTTATTGTTACTTCCGACAACAAAAGAGTTGAATTTATATTTTGGATTTAAATTTGCTGTTTCATAATTGATATTGTAAACGTTTGAACTGATCGAAGAATTTTCTTTTGAAGAACCTTCGACATCTTTTTCAAGTTTAAATACAACATCATATTCGTGATTCATTATTTCAGAGATTGTTACTTTGAAATAAGATTTATATCTTGTATTGATATAATTAAGAGCGTGACTTGCTTCCGAAGGAATCATAATAACTACGGTGTTATCGCAAACATCGTAGAATCTTAAAGGTTTGATCCAGGTATCAAAAGAAATATCACTCAGTTCATATTCATTACGAACGGTATCTTTAATTAATTCCCATTTTTCACTTATTTCGGACATAGTTTTTCTCTTTCGAACAATAACAATAAACTCTCAAAATTCGTCTAATTTATCTTAATATAAATAAGAAAAAATATCAAATTATTCTTTATGCACCACCGCAATATTTAGATTATCCACATCTTGTGGATAACTTGGTTGACAACCATGTTATGAAATAGAATTATGTCATACGAATGTGGATAGCAAATTTTTAGAATACACAGCGGAAAATGCAGTAAAAACGTAAATATTTGGCAAATGAACAGAATAAAAAAATAATTATCCACAACTTATACACTTTTTGTGGATATTATTATGTAAATACACTTTATCCACATTTTATTAACAATGCCTCATAACTACATATAGTGTGTTAAAAAAAAAACCTGAAAATTAAGCAAAATTTTTTTTATTCTGTTTTTCTTGACGATTAGATAACTACCTTATATAATCGTATTGCTATTTTCCTAAATATAATTAGAAATTTGCGTTATATAAGGTAATAGATAAGGAGGTGTAATTAATATGAAAATGACTTTTCAACCTAAGAAGAGATCACATTCAAAGGTTCACGGTTTCAGATCACGTATGAGTACTGCAGGCGGACGAAAGGTTTTAGCAGCAAGAAGAGCTAAAGGCAGAAAGCAGTTAACAGTTTAGGCCGCATTTATGTGGCCTTTTTTATTTAAAAGGCAATGATATTTACCGAAAGTTTAAAGAGCAATCAGGATTTTCAAAAAGTGTATAAAAACGGCAGATCTTTTGCCAACAGATTGCTCGTCATGTATGTATTGGAAAATAGCACAGATAAGAACAGAATCGGAATATCAGTCAGTAAAAAAGTCGGAAACAGTGTTGTAAGACACAGGATTACCAGACTTATAAGAGAAAGTTACCGGTTACACGAAGCTGTATTTAATAGTGGTTTAGATATAGTAATCGTCTCAAGAGTAAATGCCAAAGGCAAAAGTTATGCTGAAATAGAAAGCGCTTTATTACACTTGGGGAAGCTTCAAAACATAATTTCGAAAACATGAAGCAAGTATTTATTGTATTGATAAAAATATACCAAAGGTACATTTCTCCGCTTAAAACAACAAAATGTCCTTATTATCCCACCTGTTCACAGTACGGACTCGAAGCTATCGAAAAGTACGGTGCAATTAAGGGTGGCTTTCTTGCGTTGTGGAGAATTTTAAGATGTAATCCTTTTTCAAAGGGCGGATACGATCCGGTTCCCTGATTTTTATCCCTACAAAGCTATTTTAATATCTGTTTCAACACCGATCATCCGAAGTATGAAAATGCTAATCCAAGACGGATGATTATTGCGAGGAATTAATTTGTATTATATGATTCTTAACCCGGATACGGGTAAAATATTGGGTCCCATAGCGAAATACATATTAGGACCCATTCTTAATGCGATTTTTGATTTCCTTAATTGGATAAAGATCCCCAATGTAGGTCTTGCAATTATTCTTTTCACAATTGTTATTTATATTTTGCTTTTGCCTCTTACGATAAAGCAGCAGAAGTTTTCAAAACTTCAGGCAAAGATGAATCCCGAACTTCAGGCGATTCAGAAAAAGTATAAAGACAAAAAAGACCAGGAATCTCAGATGGCAATGAACCAGGAGACTCAGGCGGTTTATGCAAAATACGGTGTTTCTCCCACCGGTTCATGTGTACAGCTTATCATTCAGATGCCGATTCTTTTCGCTCTTTACAGAGTTATTTATAAGATTCCGGCATACGTTCCCATGGTAAAGAACGTTTTCGGCGATCTCGTTTCAAAGCTTGCCGACAAGAAAGATCCCGCAACCACACTTCTTCAGTCATTTTCGGGTGCAGGGCAGTTTAAAAACGAATTTACAAATGAATTGTTTACGAGCGGAAACGTTGAATATGTAAAGAATACATTTATCGATGTTCTTAACAGAGCTTCAACTTCCGAGTGGGAATCGATTTACGCAGCAGAAAATTTCCCTGAACTTAAAGATACCGTTATTAATGTTATGGCCCAGTTAAGTAAGTTCAATAACTTCCTTGGTCTTAACATAGGAGATTCTCCTTTATATACCGTAAAAACAGCTTTTGCAAGTCATCATTTCGGATTGCTTTTACTTGCTATTTTAATTCCGGTTTTATCTGCAGTTACTCAGTGGGTAAACGTTAAACTTACTCCTCAGGCTTCAAAGAATCAAAGTTCGGGTAACGAACAGGCAGATCAGATGGCCAATTCAATGAAGGCAATGAACACATTTATGCCTTTGATGTCAGCTTTCTTCTGTTTCACACTTCCCGCAGGTATGGGTATTTACTGGATCGCAGGTGCTGTTGTAAGAAGTATCCAGCAGGTAGCTATCAACAAGTACATCGACAAGATGGATATTGATGAAGTTATAAAGAAGAACCAGGAAAAGAGAGAGGCTAAACTTAAGAAAGCCGGAATCGATCCCAATGCCATTTCTTCCAATGCTAACCGTTCAACGAAAGCAATGGAAAGATTGAATATGATCAAAGAAGAAAACGAGAAAAAGCTTGCTGCGGCCCAGGCATCAGATAAACCCAAGGGTTCCATCGCATCAAAAGCAAATCTTGTAAAAGAATTTAACGAGAAGAACAACAATAAGTGATAAGGAGATAAAAGATGGATTATACGGAATTTAGCGCAAAAACAGTAGATGATGCCATTACGGAAGCTTGCAAAACTTTATCTGTTACAAGTGACAGACTTGAATATGAAGTAGTTGAAGAAGGATCCAACGGATTTCTCGGATTACATGCAAAGAACGCAGTTATCAAAGCTAAGATAAAAGATTCTCTTCAGGACAAGGTTTCTACTTTCCTTTATGATGTATTGCATGCAATGCAGCTTGAAGCAAACGTTATTATTAAATACGATGAAGACGCTAAGGAAATGGATATCGAGATAACCGGTGACGATATGGGAATTCTTATCGGAAAACGCGGACAGACACTTGATTCGTTACAGTATCTTGCATCTTTGGTATGTAACAAAGAAAGCGAAGATTATATCAGAGTAAAAGTTGATACCGAGAATTACAGAGAAAGAAGAAAAGACACTCTTGAAAATCTTGCAAAGAACATGGCTTTCAAAGTAAAGAGAACAAAGAGAACGGTTTCTTTGGAACCCATGAATCCTTATGAAAGAAGAGTCATTCACTCGGCACTTCAGGATGACAAATATGTTACGACACACAGTGAAGGTGAAGAACCTTTCAGACACGTTGTAGTTACATTAAAGAAGTAATTTTGTTAGGTGTCTTAGTTTTCTAAGGCACCTATTTTCTAACGACGCTTATGAATAATGATACGATAGCTGCCGTTGCCACCTCTTTGTCAGAATCGACGATAGGAATTGTAAGAATCAGCGGTGACGAAGCGATAAAGATCGTCGATAAGATCTTTGTCGATAAAAACGGCGAACATTCATTAAAAAATTATGCGTCTCATACTATCCATTACGGATTTATCACGGAAAATAACGAGATGATAGATGAAGTAATGGTTTCAGTTATGAAGGCACCGAAAACATTTACCCGCGAGGATGTTGTTGAGATCAACTGTCACGGCGGTGTTTTTGTGTGCAAATCTGTACTTGAAGCCGTTTTAAATAACGGCGCGAGACTTGCCTTTCCCGGAGAATTTACAAAAAGAGCTTTCTTAAACGGAAGAATCGATCTTTCAAAAGCAGAAGCGGTAATGGATATTATTTCTTCGGAAAGTAAAGCCGGCCTTGATAATTCGCTTAAACACTTAAACGGAAGTCTTTATTCAAAGATCAAGAAATCCAGAGAAGAGATATTGTACGAGATAGCTTTTATCGAGTCGGCCCTTGACGATCCCGAACATATTTCTTTGGAGGGATATACCGATAAGCTTGTGGCTAAATGTGAAACTTTTAAAAAAGAAGCAGATGAGCTTATAGCAACTTTTAAGACCGGAAAGATCTTAAAAGACGGCATAAAGACTGTTATTGTCGGAAAACCCAATGTTGGTAAATCTTCTTTACTCAACGTACTTACCGGTGAAGAAAGAGCGATAGTTACCGATATTGCCGGAACAACCAGGGATACGATCGAAGAAAGAGTTTTGATCGGAGACGTTTGTTTAAAGCTTATTGATACGGCGGGAATCAGAAATACCGAAGACGTCGTTGAAAACATCGGTGTCAACAGAGCAAAAAACAGTGCAAAAGAAGCAGATCTTGTTTTATTTATGATAGATCTTTCTTCGGAATTTAATGACGAAGATATTGAGATTTATGAGTATATAAAAGACAAGAAACACTATATTTTACTTAACAAAACGGACGAAGAAAACAATACCGATATTGAAAAAATAAAGAGTACGTTTTCTTCCTCCAAAGATATCTTTTTGATCTCTTGCAAAGATCTTACGGGAATTTCTGATGTAAAAAGAAAGATCAACGAAGATTTTTTGTGCGGAGCTCTCAAAAAAGATAACGAACTTGTCATTACAAACGTAAGACAGTTAAATGAGTTAAAGACTGTTTCTTCTTCCCTGGATCTTGTGAAAGACAGTATCGAAAAAGGTTTGAGTGAGGACTTTTATTCGGTGGACCTTATGAATGCTTACGAAGCGTACGGTCGGATAATCGGAGAAGAAACAGACGATGATCTTATCGATGAGATCTTCAGCAAATTCTGTATGGGAAAATAATATTTTAAAGCGTAGATAAAATGCCTGATATTTCAAAAAACGAGTTAAAACTTAATACGGATATCTGTGTTATAGGAGCCGGCCATGCAGGATGCGAAGCGGCTTTGGCTTGTGCGCGCCTTGGTTTTGAGACCATGATCTTTACCGTAAGTATCGATTCTATCGCACTTATGCCTTGCAATCCCAATATCGGAGGAACTTCGAAAGGTCATCTTGTAAGAGAGATTGATGCACTGGGCGGTGAAATGGGCAAAAATATCGATAAGACTTTTATCCAGTCGAAGATGTTAAATGTCTCAAAAGGACCGGCTGTTCATTCGCTTCGTGCTCAGGCGGATAAATCCAATTATTCACGAAGCATGAGAAGAGTGCTTGAAGATCAGGAGAATCTTACGATCAAGCAGGCCGAGATCGTTAAGATATTGTTTGACGAAGAAAACGGAAAGAAAACAGTTAAAGGTGTCGTTACCAATACGGGAACCACTTATTATTGCAAAGCGGCGATCCTTTGTACCGGAACTTATCTTAAAGCAAGATGTCTTTGCGGAGAATCCATAACTTACACCGGACCTTCCGGACTTCAGGCTGCAAATTCTCTTTCAGCTTCTTTGATGGAAAACGGGATAAGATTAAGAAGATTCAAGACCGGAACTCCCGCGAGAATGGATGGAAAGAGTCTTGATTATTCAAAGATGGAGGAGCAGTTCGGTGATGAAAAGATCGTACCGTTTTCTTTCTCCACTGATCCCGAATCAATACAAAAAGAACAGGTTTCTTGCTGGCTTACATATACAAATGAAGAAACTCACAATATAATAAGAGATAACCTGGACAGATCTCCGATCTATGCAGGAATCATAGAAGGAACCGGACCGAGATACTGTCCTTCAATCGAGGATAAAGTCGTTAAATTCGCGGAAAAAGAAAGACATCAGGTGTTTATCGAGCCCGAAGGTCTTTATACCGATGAGATGTATGTGGGCGGAATGAGTTCTTCTTTGCCGGAAGATGTTCAGCTTAAGATGTACAGAACCGTTCCGGGACTTGAAAATTGTAAGATCGTGCGTAATGCATACGCCATCGAATACGATTGTCTCGAACCAAATCAGTTGCAACTTTCTTTGGAAACAAAGGATATAAGCTGTCTTTTCTGTGCCGGACAGTTTAACGGATCTTCAGGTTATGAAGAGGCAGCGGCCCAGGGAATAATCGCAGGTATCAATGCGAGCCGAAAGCTTCTTGATAAAGAGCCCATTGTTCTTGACAGATCGGAAGCTTATATCGGAGTTTTGATAGACGATCTTGTTACAAAAGATAACAGAGAGCCTTACAGAATGATGACTTCAAGAGCCGAGCACAGATTGCTCCTTCGTCAGGACAATGCGGATCTTCGACTCAGAAAAGTCGGTCATGAAGTCGGACTTGTAAGTGATGAGCTTTATGAAAAAACCCTTTTGAAGCAAAAACTCATCGACGAAGAGGTAGCAAGGCTTAAAAGTGTGATAATCGGTGCCAATGCAAGAGTTTGCAAGTTTTTGGAAGAACACGGTTCCAGTCCTTTGCATACGGGAACGAGTCTTGCGGAACTTCTTTGCAGACCTGAGTTGTCTTATGAAATGCTTAAAGAGCTTGATCCCGAAAGACCTGATCTTCCGAGTGATGTGATCGAGCAGGTTGTGATCTTTATAAAATATGAAGGTTATATTGAAAGACAGATGATCCTGGTCAATCGATTTAAGAAGAATGAAAAGAGGATCATTCCTGCGGATATCGATTATGACGATGTTTCGAGTTTAAGACTTGAAGCCAGACAAAAGCTTAAACAGTTCAGACCGGAAAATGTCGGACAGGCTTCCAGAATTTCCGGAGTTACTCCGGCGGATGTTTCCGTTTTGCTGATATATTTAAGTAAGAACAATGAAAGTAAGGATTGATGATAAATGTCGGAGATTGATATTTCTTATCTTGAAGAGTGTTCCAAAAGCATAGGGATCGATCTTGATAAGCGACAGCTTTGTCGCTTTTTAGACTATTATCATCTTCTTATTGAATATAATGAGAAGATAAATCTGACCGCGATCACAAAATGGGAAGACGTAGTCATCAAACATTTTGTCGACAGCATGTCACTTGTAAAAGTGTACGGCGGTTTGGATGAACTTACGGTAAAGACCAAAGATAAAAGATTGGCCGATATAGGTACGGGTGCGGGTTTTCCGGGTATAGCGCTTAAAATTCTTCTGCCCGATCTTAACATCACTCTGATCGATTCTTTGGAAAAGAGAATTAAATTTCTGAATGTTGTATGTGAAAAATTGGAACTTGAAGGAATAAACGCGGTTCACGGACGTGTCGAAGATCTCGCTCACGACATTAACTATAGGGAGAACTTCGATTTTGTTACAGCCAGAGCCGTTGCCTCACTTCCGGTTTTAAGCGAATACTGCATTCCGTTTATCAAAAAAGACGGTATCTTTTTCGCATATAAATCGGAGAAAGCCGAGGAAGAGATTACTCTTTCCAAAAACGCTTTGAATGTTCTTAATTCAAAGATCGAAAGCTTTTGTGAGTTTACCATTCCGAATACCGATTTTAATCGTGCGATCATTGTAATCAGGAAAGAAGAAAAAACTTCGGACAAGTATCCTCGCAAATCGGGTACTCCGTCCAAAAAACCATTATAGATAAGGCAGGAAATATATGTCCAAAGAGCGTTCTGAAAATATCATTTTGGAATTGAGAAAAACATTTTTGGATGATCGTAAATCGTTGCAGGATCAGATTGTTGAGACAGAAACGTTAATCCGTCAGAACAATGATTACATTGAATCTCTTTCCAAAAAGGATGATAACGATTATAACGTTTTTTCTCCCAGATCCGCTTCAAGAGTTTACAAAGATCTTGTGGCCGAAAAGAAGAGCGAGATCGAAGAACTTGAGAATAAAGTTCGCGAACTCTATAAGAAGCTTTCGAACGTTACCAAAAAGCTGGATTCATTAAGTGAGTTAAATCCGGAAGAACTTGAAGCTTCCAAAGAAGAAGCCAGAGTGATCTCCTCTCTCGGTAAAGCTAAGCTTTTGGAATTACAGGAAGACGATCGTCAAAGAATTGCTGCAGATCTTCACGATACGGTTTTGCAGAATCTTTCTTTGGTAATGCATAATCTGGAGCTTTCGGCAAAGTTTGTGGATTACGATCCCATAAGAGCAAAGCTTGAGATCGAATCCAATAGGAAGCTTGTCAAGGATACCATCGATGATATAAGAGGTACGATCTTTGATCTTCGTCCTATGCAGTTCGATGATTTCGGATTTAAGAGGACTTTGGAAAATCAGATCTCAAATTATAAGAACAGAACCACCATGGAGATTTCTTATAAAGTTGATGAACTTGAAGGTCTTGATTCTATCTATCTGATTACTGTTTTCAGAGTTGCTCAGGAACTTATGATAAATTCCATCAAGCATTCCGAAGGTACGAAACTGGATATTTCCATTTCAAGAACGGCTTCAAACATTATCATTAAAGTGTCCGATGACGGCAAAGGTATTTCTGACGGTGCGGAAGCGATCGACAACCATTTCGGTTTGAAGATATTAAAAGAGAGAGTGGAGATAATCGGAGGATTTGTTAATATCTCTTCTTCTTCACAGGGTACGGAAGTTACTGTAAATATTCCGACTTCCAAAGAGGGGTAATTTATGATCATTAATGTTATGCTGGTCGATGACCACAAAATGTTACGTGAAGGTATTAAGCAGCTTTTGGAATTTGATTCTGAGATAAAGGTTATTTCTTCTGCTCAGACCGGAAAGGAATGTCTTTCTTTACTTGAGGAAAACAAACCCGATATCGTTTTGCTTGATATCAATCTTCCGGATACTTCAGGTATCAAACTCATTAAAGATATCAAGAAAAGATCCAAGACTATCAAAGTTATGATGCTTACGGTTCATAACGAAGTCGAGTATCTTGTTGATTCTTTGGACGGCGGTGCCGACGGATATATTCTTAAAGATTCCGGAGCCGAAGAACTTATAAAGGCGATCAAGTTCATTTACAACGGAGAAAGATATATCGAGCCAAGTCTTATTCCGTCTTTAAATGCAAGACTTGTTCAGCTTGAGACAGAAACCGATATGGTTAAAAGTCTTACGAAACGAGAGATTCAGATTCTTTCGTTGCTTGTGAGCGGAAAGAGTAATCTTGATATAAGCGAGACTCTTAAGTTAAGCGAGCAGACGATTAAAAATCATGTAACCGCTCTTTATAAGAAGATCGGAGTAAAAGACCGCACTCAGGCAGCTGTTTTTGCCATCAGAAATAACATCGTTTCCATGTGATGCGGATCAAGAACATGTTTCACGTGAAACATTGTGCTTTTTATTTCGATCAACCCCAAAATATGTTTCACGTGAAACATTACGACCCCAAGATATTGAAAAAATAGGCGTGAAACATCAAAAAAGCACAAATGTGAAACATCTTTTTTGTATAGAACATCTTTGGAAATAGTGTTATAGTAAATTTTGTATAACAATAAGGAAACAATATATGGGAAAGATCATAGCGATAGCAAACCAAAAAGGCGGAGTAGGTAAAACAACTACTTCCATTAATCTTTCTGCGGCTTTGGCAGAAAACGGAAAAAGGGTTCTTGTTATCGATTCCGATCCTCAGGGTAATACCACCAGTGGATTCGGAATTGAGAAGAACGAACTGGAAAACTCAATATATGAACTTCTTTTGGGAGACTGTTCCGTTGAGGAATGTGTGATCAAAAGAGAAAACACCAGACTCAGCATTCTTCCGGCAAACGTTAATCTGGCAGCTGCCGAAGTTGAGTTAATAGACGCAACGTCTAAAGAATTCATTTTAAAAAGAGAGATCGATTACATCAGAGACAAATATGATTACATTATCATAGATTGTCCTCCTTCTCTCAGCTTACTTACGATCAATGCACTTACAACTGCGGACTCGGTATTGGTTCCCATACAGTGTGAGTATTACGCACTGGAAGGATTAAGCCAGTTGATCTATACGGTAAATCTCGTAAAATCAAGACTCAATCCCGAGCTTGATATGGAAGGCGTTGTATTTACAATGTACGATTCAAGAACAAATCTTTCGGAAGATGTTGTTCAAAACGTACGCAGTGTATTAAAGCAACACATATTTGATACGATCATTCCAAGAAACATAAGACTTGCGGAAGCACCGAGCCGTGGACTTCCCATCAATGAGTATGATCCGAGATCCGCAGGAGCCGAAGCATATTCATCACTTGCAAAGGAACTGATCAGAAAAAACAAGAAATAAACTTTAAGCTATATATATAAGAAGGAAAGGGACATGTATGGCAGCAAGAGGACTCGGAAAAGGACTTGATTCACTCATTCCCATGAGTGTAGCTGAAGACAAGATAATCGAAGATGTTGCAAAAAAAGAAGGCAACACCGAAGAGGTCGTTGACATTAATTATGTTACGCCCAATCGTGATCAGCCCAGAAAGAGCTTTGATAAAGAAAAACTCGAAGAATTGGCCGAATCCATCAAGATTCACGGAATTGTTGAACCTATTCTCGTTCAGGACAGAAAAGATCATTACGAGATAGTTGCAGGTGAAAGACGTTGGAGAGCCGCAAAGCTTGCCGGACTTAAAAAAGTCCCTGTTTTTGTAAGAAACTATACCGAACGTCAGATAAAAGAGATTTCTTTGATCGAGAACATTCAAAGAGAAGATCTTAATCCGATAGAAGAAGCGTTGGCGTACAAAGATCTTATGACCGAGTATTCACTTACGCAGGAAGAAGTGGCTTCACGTGTTTCCAAAAACAGAACCACTATCACAAACTCTTTAAGATTGCTCAAACTCGGAAAGAAAGTCCAGAAGATGCTTATCGATAAAAGTATATCAGAAGGACACGCAAGAGCACTCATCGGTATAGAAGATGAGAAGAGACAGCTCGAGATCGCCGAAAAGATTGTAAAGAACAAGTTATCCGTAAGAGATGTAGAGAAACTTGTAAAAGAGAGTGACAAACCTTCGAAGCCCAAGAAGGAACTTTCGGAAGATCTTGAAATCTTTTACAAAGATATAGCCGAGAAGATGAAGCAAAAACTCGGAACAAAAGTAACAATCAACGCAAAGGAAGACGGTTCCGGTAAGATCGAGATAGAATTTTATTCAAACGACGATCTTGACAGGATCAAGTTTTTACTTAAATAATCGGTAGTTTGTCCGTTAAATCATAACGATCAAGGAGACTTTAATGGGAAGCCAATTTCTTTCTTCAATGGGTCTTGGAAATATAGACCTGGGACTTATCATATTCATATTGGTAATAGTTCTTTTGATAGCGGTGATACTAATTGCCGTACTCTGGAGACAGTTATGTAAACTAAAAAGAAGATACAACAAGTTTTGCGCAGGTAAAAATGCCAAGAGTCTTGAAAAAGAGATAGGTCTCATGTTCGAAGAAAATGCAAGGATCAGAGAACTTGGCGAAAAGAATAAGAAGGATATTAGAGTTATCTATCATACTCTCGAATCCACTTATCAGAAGGCCGGTCTTGTAAGATATGACGCATTTCCTCAAATGGGCGGAAAATTAAGCTTTTCACTCGCCTTATTGAACGAAAAAGATAACGGTTTTATCATCAATTCCGTTCACGGAACGGACGGATGTTATACATATTCCAAAGAGATCATCGGCGGACAATGTGAGATTACATTAGGGAAAGAAGAACAGGAAGCTTTAAACAAAGCGATGGATAGGGGATAATCAATTGAGACTTTGCAAATTATCGGAGATCGTCGGTTACGAAAAACTGGCCAGATCCGTAACAACGCAGGATTATCACGAACTTTTGTCGGCAGGAACGGTTTTAAAGCCCGAATATGTAGCCAAGTTGATGGAACTTGGAATTACAGAGGTTTTGATCGACGATACAAAACTTATGCCCGAAGAAGTTCAAATATTGCGAGAAGATGTTGAGGATATTTTCAGAGAGAAAGTCAGATCGGTACTTGAAAGACACGTTTACTCGGACAATGCCGAACTTGAAGAACTCAGTAAAACAGCCGACAGCATTATCTCAAGTATTTTAGAGAATGAAGAGATAATTGAGCAGATTTTTGATATCAGGGAAAGAAGTGCAGATATTTACGAACATTCGATAAGTGTTTGTTCGATCGCCATTTTACTTGCCGCGAAACTCAAACTTTCCCGCGAACAGATGCATGACCTCGGAGTGGCGTGCCTGTTCCATGACATAGGACTTCGTTATCTTGATTTTGCTTATACAAATATAGATATAGACGAGCTTGAAGAAAAACAAAAGGGTGAATACAGAAAGCACCCGGTTTATGCTTTTACTTCTTTGGAAAAAGAAGAATGGATATCCAAAGAAAGCAAGCTTATGATACTTCAACATCATGAAAGACTTGACGGTTCGGGATTTCCGATGCATGCAAAAGATCCCGATATCACTTCACAGATACTGGAAGTTACCGATGCATTTGATGAAATGATCTGCGGAATCGGATGTCAGCGGACCAAAGTTTACGAAGCGGTCGAATATCTGAAAGCAACAAAAGG
>JAEEGG010008950.1_pt1 | contig 22574 bp, 11 predicted proteins | sample 9134161 | NCBI WGS metagenome assembly JAEEGG01 (sample SAMN16246543, study PRJNA631951) | gut metagenome | biome: gut microbiome; feature: rumen; material: CR-attached | host: Bos | place: Iran: Karaj | collected 2018-10
CCGCCGCTTTCGCCTGATAAGTTCCGCCTCCTGGAACTCGAGAGCACCCGAAAGCAGCTCGCGGTGGTGCGCCAGATGATGGAGCAGGCAGACGTGCTCGTGAACGGCGCGGATGCCGGCCGCGAAGGTAACCTGATTTTTGACCTGGTGCTCGATTTTACGCCCGCTTTCAAGCAGAAGACCATCAAGCGCCTGTGGGTGAACAGCTATGTGGCGAAGGATTTGGACAAGGCGTGGAAGAACCTGGAAGACGCCACACAGCGCGTGAACCTGAGCTATGCCGCACGCCTTAGGCAACGTGCCGACTGGATGGTAGGCCTCAATGCGACGCGTGCCTACACTCTCACGGCGGGCCGCGGGAAGATGATTTCGGTAGGGCGCGTTCAGACCCCGACACTCAACCTGGTCGTGGAGCGAGACACCATCGTGGAACAGTTCAAGGAACTGTACTACTACAGCGTCGTCGGAACCTGGAAGGGCTACCAGGCGCAATACCTATTAGAAGATAAAGTCGCCGTCTTTGAGAAAGAAGCGGAAGCGAACGCGGTCGTAGAGCGCTGCAAGCCGCCCACACCGGCGACCATCGCGAAAATCGACACGCAACAGAAGAAGCAGTTCCCGCAAAAGCCCTTCGACCTCACGGAACTGCAGAAGGAAGGCAACAAGCGTTTCAAGTTCAGCGCCCAGCAGGTGCTGGACTGCGCGCAAAACCTCTACGAAAAGAAACTCCTCACCTACCCGCGTACCGACTCGCAGTATCTGCCCGACACCATGAAGCAGGAAGCCTACGCGCTCGCCCAGAGGCTCGCCAGCCCCGAACAGAAGGGCGTCATGCGCAACGAAAGCGAGAACTTCGTGTTCATCAACTCGAGCAAGGTGACCGACCACTTCGCCATCATCCCCACCGGTGAAGTCCCGAACGGGCTGCCCGAAATGGAGCAGAAGATTTACGACCTGGCCAAAGAACGCTTTGTGCAGGCATGGCTGAAGCCGTACGTTTGGAGCGAGATGGAAGTCATCCTGAATGCGCAGGGAGGCGGTTCGGCAGGCTCACCGACCTTGGACATTTTCCGATTGAAACTGAAGCGCAACGAGGACTTGGGATTCCGCGCGCTCGTGAAAGAAGAAAAAAAGAAATCGTCGAAAAAGAAGGGAGATTCCGGCGATGCCGAGGCCGCCGAGGGCAAAAGCGACAGCGACGAAATCACGAACCTGGTCGAAGCGTTCCCAGAATGGAGCGTGGGCGAAACCGCCCCGTTCGACAGCGTGGAACTGCAGAAGAAAAAGAAGAGCAAGCCCAAGTACTATACCGAGGCGACACTCCTTGCCGCGATGAAGACTGCGGGAAAGCAGATCGAGAACGAGGAACTCGCCGAAGCCATGAAGGACCGCGGGCTCGGAACGCCGGCCACGCAGGCAGGCATCATCGAGACGCTCAAGAAACGCGGCTTTATTGAGGCGCAGAAGAATTACCTGGTCAGCACAGAACGCGGGCGCGAAGTCATCGCCCTGATGGACGAGAAGGTCAAATCGCCCGAAATGACCGGCGAATGGGAATACAAGCTCTCGCAGGTGGAAAAGGGCACCCTTTCGCCCGTCGAATTCCGCGACGGCATCGTGGAATATGTCAAGCAACTTTTTGCAGACTTGCATGCCCGCTATGCCTGCCAGTTCGAGCGCGAGACCGCGACCGAAAAGTTAAACTGCCCCAAGTGCGGTGGCGCGCTCGACACCGCCCCGTGGGGCTACGTGTGCCCCAATGCGGAATGTGGATTCAGGTTCGGGCACACCGTGGCAGGCAAGATGCTCGCCCATTCCGAAGTCAAGGCACTCCTCGCCGGCGAAACCGTCGGCCCGCTTTCCGGTTTCAAGAGCAAGAAAGGCAGTGAATTCTCGGCCAAGCTTACGCTCGACAAAGATTTCAATATCAATTTCGCCTTCGAGGGCGACGGCAAGTTCCACGGGCAAAAGACGGATTACAAGTGCCCGCTGTGCGGAAGTCCGCTCGAAGAGAACAAGAACGCGATATTCTGCAATTGCAACTTTACTTTATTTAAGACCATCGCCGGGCACACGCTAACCGCAAAGGAAATCGCAGCACTGTTCGGGAGCGGGCACACGCCGCTCATTCAAGGCTTCAAAAGCAAGAAGGGCACCGAATTCGCGGCCGCCCTCAAGTGGGGCGAAGGCGCCGACAAGGGCCGCGCCGTATTCGAGTTCCAGCACAGGGACCTCCCCTGCCCCATATGCGGCGACAGCCTGCGCTTCCGCGGCGGCACTTCCCAGCAAAGCGGCCCGCAAGATGCGCCCGGCGCCTACGTGTGCCCGCAATGCAACTACGGCATCCCGCAAGTGTTCTACCAGCGCAAATTCACCGACGAAGAAGTCGAAAAATTGCTGAAAGAAAAAGCGACCCCCGTGCTGGAGCCGTTCAAGAAGAACGAAACCACCTTCCGTGCAGCCCTGGAACTGCGCGAAGGCGGCAAGATTGCCTTCAACAAGCTGACCGTCGAAGTCATCAAGTAACCGCCATCAAGCCCTATACGCAAAAACCGGCCCAAAAGGCCGGTTTTATTTTTCATGTGTCAAATTCTACTTAAGGCAATGTAAACTGCGACAAGAAGTTCCACTCGGTATTAGGATTGCCTTGATCATGCGAACCACCTGTAACGGTACACAGAGTGACCCTGGTTCCGCCACCACAATTTTCGTATGTCTGGCAGCCCGTGGCGGGTTCATCCGAAACAGGGGTACCAGTACAATTATTCACTTGCGCCCACTTTGTAAACGTACCCTCGGCGCCCATAAAGGTCATGCCATCGTTATATCCAGAATCACCACCGGCATATTTTATTACTGCATCATTGGTTCCGCGGGTATTAATAATGGGGAACGGCCTTACTTGACCACAACTAGAGTTATTATTACTCAACAAGTCGCCAGAAGACGCTGCCCCGGCGGCAAAGAGATCCGCCAATTCACAGCCCGCATAGTTCACAAAAATTGCGCCATGTGAGAATCCATGTGCATAGATACGCCAGCTATCCACACACGCCTCGGACGAAACCGCACTAATAAAGTCGCGAGTAAACTGAATATCATCAACATTGGAATATTCAGTCACACCAACATTCCACCCAAATAATCCTTGCATCGTCGTTCCAGAGGCTTTGGCTTTACCTTCTGGAATCACCACAATGGCACCATTGGCTAGAGCCACATCAATTATACTGGCCATTGATATCCAGTTTTTCGGGTCCGTCCCCATCGGATGGTATGTCACAAGCATCGGAGCAGGTTCTTCACCGGTAAAACCAGACGGGAACTTCACGACAACCCTACGACCGTCAACAGTAAGCGTATCATCCGTCTTGAGAGTCTTACCCGAACAAACAGGTTTTACACCCTTGATACAACGAACGCTCCTTCCTGTAGTCTTCAAGTTACCTTCATTCTGGTATGCAACATTGTACTCATTCGAAAGGTAAAGATTCCATGCATGATTGTTATTATTCACAGAACTTTTTGTAGACCAGAATTCTGCACGTTCCCCCATATAGTAACCTTCGTCACCCATGTATACACCCGCAGGCAACGCCGTAAAGCCGGTATTATTATCGCCAGCACCACCTTGCCAGCCACCATAGGTAGACTTGAGATGCACACCCGTCATTGTTTCATCCCCAATAGCAAGAAGCATCTCTGCATACTCGCCATAAGAAGGGAGGTGCCACCCATCGGGGCAAACATTCAAAGCCGTTTTCCACGGATACAGCCTTCCATACAACTTGCAGTTTGTTGAATCATTGTCATAGCAATAGCTAGCCGTATCGCCCTTAGGCTTATAATTCAGATTTTCCGCCATCCAGGTCTGCTCACCAATATTGAGTATCTTATAGATTTCGCCATCACGCGCATCTATAATCGTATCATATTCAACAGAGGGATTCAAGTAAATCCATGCGGATGTCCTATGTTCCTTATCCTGCATGTATGTATTATAAGCAGTCATTCCACCGCTGTACTTGCCAACAGCGGCAATATTGAACGATGCTCCATCCAAGCCACTCGGGAACACAAAATTCAAGCCCGCAGCCCTAGGCAAATATGCATCAAGTTTAATCTTCGGACTAGAACATACGAATTCACTCCAAGCATAGCACCTTGTTGCCATTGTTTCTTGCTTGGGCAACTCGACCCTACAAGTTCCCCAATCAGTAAAGTCATTGTACTCTGCATCATCTTTAGGAGCAATTTTGAGCCAGATTCCAGCATTATCCGACGAGTATGTCAAACAGAGACCGCCCCATTCTTCCATATGGGCTGCAGAATTTACGTTGAAACCAAATTCCGGATAACCCGCCGCACTCTTCACCGAGCCACAAATTCCGCCACCACAAGCAAGCAGAACGTTATTCCTTATTTCATTCGTTTCATCGACTTCAGCGCCAAAATCAAAGTAATTACGAGCATTATTATTTACAACAACATATGTACCCAAGAGGTCGGTCTTAATAAACGCATCTAACCCATCGAACGCCCTGCTGCCGTACCAAATAAGGTCACTTTCGGAGATTGTTGTCTCCACGTCTTTTTCCCTTACGCAACGGACACTACGCATATCCGTCATATTACCGCTGCTAAGGTTAGCCTCCGCAAGTTCTCCAATAATAGAGAAGTAATATGCGGATTCACTATAACTGAAGGTAGACCAGAAATCAGCGCGATCTCCATCAACTACAGCCGGAAGAGCAGAAAAACCGATTGCATCCGAGCCATTCAGCACCCAGCCATCAGTGGTCCTAAGTTTAAATGCCGACGAATCTGCTCCGACGAAAGTTTTCAAGGCATTAAATTCATCATCAGAGGGCAGGTGCCAGCCTTGCGGACAGACCTGCATAGCGGCATTCCAGGTGTAGAGTCGCCCAAACACGGTGCAATTTTCGTCAAATTCATTCAAGCAACTGGTATTACCCTCCAAGGCCGGCATACTTGTACTATCGGCGTAATTCAAGTTCTGCGCCATCCAGGTATTCCCGTCGATCTCAATAGTCTTGTAGACCTGGCCATCGCGGCCGTCCGTATACGTACCATAACCGAAATCAGGTTTCAGGTAATCTTCCACAGAGGTTTTCGCATCACCCTCGGCACAACGAACCGAGTACCCCCTCAGCTCGCCCTCGGATCTTCTATAGAAGTCTGCCTGATCATTATCATACCTCACCCTATACACCGAATACAGACCACTCCATGCAGGAGAAGAAGTCCAGAAGTAGCCAGAATAACCAGCTTCATAGAAATCATCTCCTGATTTTTCCCTATAACCACCGGGTAAAGCAGTAAAGCCGAAATCATCCGTACCATTGTAATCAGTACCATCGTAAGTCCATCCCATGGTAGACTTGTACTTTACCGACGGGCCCTGATAGTTGGTGGACACATACTTACCCCAGAAAATATTATTCACTCTGCGATACTCCTCAGTTGTCGGCAAATGCCAGCCCGAGGGGCATGCCTCCAATGCGGCAGCCCTAGTGTACAGGCGCCCGTACTTGGTACAGCTGTCCTGTGAATTCCCGTAACACCAGCTATTGCCCTTCAAGACAGAAGTCGCGACGCTGTCAGCGTAGTTCAGGTTCTGCGCGAACCACCGCTTGCCATCAAGCATCGTGGTCTTGTAAACCTGGCCATCGCGGGGATCCGTATACTCACCATATTCGAAATCAGGCTTCAAGTAATCCGATGCCTTCGGCGGAAGATCCTTGATGCAACGCACGGACAAGTAAAGGTCCTTCGCCTGGGTCTGCATGACCGGTTCGGCACTATTGTAGTTCAAAATAACATAGCTGGCAAGTCCGCTACCATCTTGCACTGTAGAGTTCCAGAAAGCTGCCATCGTTCCTTGTTCATGGCATCCTTCCCCTCCAGCTTCGGGAGTATAGCAGAACCCAGCCGGGAGTGCTGTGAACCCGTAAGTATCGTACCCCGTATAGGGAGTTCCTTCAGTGGACCAGCCCGTTATGGATTTCAGGTGCGATGCGGCAATATACATCCCGCCCGCATCATTAAACAAGGCCGAGTATTCTTCTTCACTGGGCAAATGCCACCCGGCAGGGCAGACCGTCTGAGCCTCTTCCCAGGTATAAAGACGGCCATACGTAGTGTAATCAGACACAACAGAAGAGTTCGTATAATAATCCAAGTTCTCCGCCATCCAGGTCTGGTCACCAATCTTGACCGTCTTGTAAGTCCTGCCATCACGAGAATCCACAAACGAGTCGTACTTCTTGGAGTTCTCGTACAGCTGTTTAACAATCTCCTGATTATACTTGGGAAAATCGATATAAGCAAAGCCACAACGGTCAGACGAACCAACCTCGTAAATGATGAAGAACTGGTTACTATCATTTTCATTTCCGTTGAACCGGACAGAGATTCCCTTAAGGATCTGCGCAATCTCTGGGCCCGTAATCTGAGGACCACTAGAACTTTTCTGCTTGAAGGCATCCCATTTCAGGCTCACTGTCCTAGCCACTTCATACGAGGCAATATGTTCGAGTACCGCCGATGGGAGATTGTCATTGTAGACGGACTCATCCCTGGGGAGCAACCGGACCTCGGCATCTTCAGAGGCCTTGTAAGTAAAGCAGATGCCATCGCCCCATTCATTGGTCACATTGAACACTCTGGTGTCATCAGAAACATTGAAATACGTTTCTGCCCACGCGGGTGTGTAATTCCCGAAGTCCACCAAGCCGCACACGCCATGACAATTCTCAAACATATTGTCGGGAGTATAAAGTACCGTATTACCGCCCAAAACCTCATCGGTTCTGAAATACCAGCTCGAGAAACCAATGGTAGACTTCACTATGCTGGATTCGCTACCGTTCCAGAGGAATCCAATTACAGAACTGCTGGACTGGGCCACGCTAGAGCTGGACCTTGCCGTGCTGCTGCTCGACGCCACGGGAGTGGAGCTGGAACTGTTCTGCACGGTACCACTGCTTGAGTTGCCCTCGTTGGCGCTGGATTCCACGCCGTTGCTACCCGGATTAGTACTTCCATTGCTATCCGGATCGGTGCTGCCACTGCTGTCGCCGGGCTGTTCTTCCCCAGAAGAATTACGGGTTGTAGAGGTATAGCCAACGCCCACAAGCACAAAGGACTTGCCCTCGGGGCAAGATTCGGTCATCACGATAGAGGCCTTTGCGCTGGTAGCGCCCACCGCTACTGCATCAAGCCAAGTATCTTCGCCCGATACACGCGTCATGGAATCAGGATCAAACTTCATTGCCACGGCAGTGCTTGACTCATCGATGAGCTTGCGGTACACACCCGCGACATTACCCGCATCGTCCGTCAACGTCAACGTGAGGTAGGTGTTGTGACAGCCGTTCGTGTAGGCCACTACGATATTGTTGTTCGATAAAGTAGAGAGGAGGTTATCCATCTTGAACGAGATACCGACGGTCTCGCCATCACCAACCAACGAAGAGTAGAAACCGATACCACCGTTACGACGCAAGAAAGGCATCAGGTTAGAGTCCAACCGGTCAATGGAATAATCGTAAGCCTTGTCGTTCTTACCCATGAAGGTTATACGCGCGCCACCTTCGGTAAACACCTCGAAAACACCGTTGTTGGCCGTGTTGTAGGTGCCATCGTCAGCAGTAGCACACCAGGCCCACTTGCCGGAACTACAAACCTTGGTCAAGTCCACGTTTACCTTGTCCAGGTTTTCGCGGAACACTTCCTCGTTGCCGATGGTTTCCTTGTAGTTGCCTTCGTACTTGTCTACGTAGTCCGAACAGGCGGAGAGGATTAATGCAATGGATCCTATCGCCACTGCGTGGCTCCAGGATGACATTCCCCGAATGACACTTTTCATTGCTAATTCCGAATTCATTATTCCGAATTTCATAAAGCCTCCCTAGAACAGGAATGTCACACCGATGCCTACGACACCGAGTGCGGCTATGCCGATGAAAACGTTACGCAACGTCTGGTTGCTTTCAATCTTGTCGTGCTGGTCCTTGTACTCGTCGGGGTTCACGGGAACCTCTTCGCTCGCGGACTTCGCCTTGCTATTGAACACGGCAGCAAGCACGCCGCCCGTCACCGTGACGGCACCCGCTATAGCGAGCGGAATCCAGTGAATACGGGACTTCGAAACTGCGCCATCGGCCTTCTTCGCATCAGACGCCGCAGCAGCGGCAGCCTGCTTGTCGGCCTCGTCTTCGGCAAGAGCACGTTCAAGTTCGGCAAGGCCCTGCTTGTAGGCAAGAGAATCCTCTGCGGTCATCTGTTCCGATTCGTCCTGCGAATTCGCCTGAACGGCCTCGTCCGGTAAAACCTCGGAATCCCAAGCCCAGCGGCCCACCATTTCCATCTTCTTGAGTTTCTTGAACACCTGCTTGCCCTCGAACTTCTCGAGCACAGCATCCTTCGGCTGGATAAGTTCAGCCTTCTTTTCCTTGATATTGAAGAACAGGTTCGAATACTTCTTGTCGGCATCGATAGTCTTCTCGAACAGGCGAATACCGTTCAGATAATAAGCACCGTGCACCGGACGACGCATATCCACACGCAGGGACATCGTCTTCTGGTTCATCATGAACTTCACGTTCGAGCCCGCCTTTTTAAGCGAATCGTTCTTCACCTTCAGGGTCGCTATGAACATCGGGGCAAATCCCTTGCCTGACTGGCGCATCACAATGGGGCCGCACTTCTCAATCCACAGGTTCGCAAGCCTCTGCTGCTGGCCCACGCGGGCAGAATCGTACGACAGGGCAAAATCGTACTCAGCATCGAAATCGCCGTCGTAGTTGATGGGTTCCAGGTACACGTTACCGCGCAAGCGCAGCAACTGGTCGCGGCTCTTGACAATGCTCGTGAGGGCCTCGGAACAGCTAGCCAACTGGCGAATACGTTCTTCAAAAGTAGTCGCCATGCGCATAGAACCAAGTCGGACTTCACCGGTCAATTCCATGTAGTCGTTTTCGAACATGGGGAGTTCAACCTCGTAGAACCTTGCACAGGTCGTATCCAGGAGGTCGTTCAGCGAAACGGAAGAACACCGGTCATTCATCTCGGCAATGCGGTTCGCACGCTTTAGGAGGGCGGCCACTTCCGGGTTGGAATCACCCGCCATGGTCTGCAAGTTCTTAAGGTCATCCTTCAACTTCTGGATTTCTTCGGGGCTTTTAACGAACACGGAAACCGTGGTGCCCTGGCCATCGGATGCAGTTGCTTCGGAGACATTAGAAGGCTGTGCCGGAGCCTCGGTGAACTGCTGTGCGGGAGCCGGAGCCGCAGCGGGCTGGGCCGTGGGGGCCGCAGGTTGGGCTGCAGGAGCAGCGGGGGCTGCCGCAGGTTGCTGTGCAAATGCAAACGGGGCCATAAACAAGCCCATAAGAATCAGTCGTTTCAAGAACATTGTACGACGCTCCATTATAAACTTTCTGTAAACAGAATATAACTAAAATATTAGGTAAAAATGCCAATCATTCCCTGTCACCCTACCGTAGGGTGACATTTTGCACATATAGGCCCCCTAGCGGAGTGATATTGCACACAAACCGCGCCAAATGTGTGAGGAATCAAGGCCCTAGCCAAATATCTTGGCGTAAAAACCAGGCGCAAACTTTTCGATATAGCCCATCGCGAGGATGAAGATAATCACCGCGGGCAGGATCCACTTGAAATAGAAGCAGAGCACCGGATTCGTCGGGAAATGGAAGCCCTTCCCGAAATTCGCCTCGGTAAGGAAGTTCTTCTGCTTCCAGCCGAATTTGTGGTTGCAGAAAAGCACGAACACGAGCGCACCCAGCGGGAGCAGCGTATTGGACACGAGGAAATCTTCCAGGTCGAGCACGCAGCTGCCTGCACCGAACGGTTCAAAGCCCGAAAGCACGTTGAAGCCGAGCGCACACGGGACCGAGAGGAGCACGATGGCGATAAAGTTCCAGCGTACAGCCTTCGAGCGTTCCACCCCGTGGGCGTCAATCCAGTAGGCAATGATGTTCTCGAACACGGCAACGAGCGTGGAGAGCGCCGCAAACGAGAGGAACAGGAAGAACGCCGCACCGCAAATACGGCCCGCAGGCATCTGCGCAAACACGTTCGGGAGAGTTGCAAAAATAAGCCCCGGGCCAGCACCAGGTTCTACACCAAAAGCAAAGCAACTCGGAATGATGATAAGGCCGGCAAGGAAAGCCACCGCAGTATCAAGAACGCATATGTTTGCAGCTTCCTTCGGGAGGCTATGCGTCTTGCCAATATAACTCCCGAAAATAGTCATGGAGCCGATACCGATACTGAGCGTAAAGAACGCCTGACCAAGAGCAGCAAAGACAACCTTGCCGATACCCGCTTCCTTGAGTTTCACGAAGTCAGGCTTGAGGTAGAATTCAAGCCCAGCACCTGCACCCGGGAGAGTAAGCACACGCACCACGAGCAAGAGCATAATAAACAGGAGCGCCACCATCATGATCTTGGTAACGCCTTCCACCCCGCGCTTTACGCCGAGCGCCACAATGGAGAGCCCTAGGAACGTCGCGACAATCATCCAGAAGCAGAGTAACGGGCCGTTACCAAGCATCTCGCCAAAGGCGGCGCCCACCTGCGCGGGAGTCATTCCCATGAGGTCGCCCATGGTGACCATGCGGTAGAAATAGTAGAGCATCCAGCCCGTGACCGTCGTGTAGAACATCATGAGCAGGTAGTTGCCCGCAATCATCGGCACGCCGGCATAATGCCACTTGTGGCCGGGCTTTTCGAGCACGTTGAAGGCCCTGCCCACGCCACGTTGCGATGCGCGGCCCACAGTAAATTCCATCACCAGGATCGGGAATCCGAAAATGAGGAGGAATAGCAAATAAATTAAAATGAACGCGGCACCGCCGTACTGCCCCGTGATAAACGGGAACCTCCAGACATTGCCGAGTCCGATGGCACAACCCGCCGCGACCAGGATGAATCCCAGACGCGAACCGAATCCTTCACGATTGTCACTCATTTCTTGTTCGTGCCGTTATAGTGGGCATACTGACCGTAAAGACCATCCACCGGGATGTACCTGCGGCTACCGTCAGCAGCTATAATAATTGCCACGCCCTGCACATAGCCACACCACTGCCCAAGGTCTTCATAAGCCTTGAAGTCTACTGCCAGCTTGGTAAGGTAGGCCGTCAGCGGAGCCACCACCATGTCGTGAGAAATCATGATGCCGATGCGGTATTCCGGAGGGAACGCCGGCAAAATGTGCTGCGTCAGGAGTGCGACACTCGTCTCGGTAAGGTCATTGAACGTATCCAGGTATTCACCCTTGTACATCCAGCTGGCAAACAGCCTGAGCTGGTTCGTCCCGAAATCCTCATCGGCATGGACCGTGACGAGGGAATCGTTCTTCACGTAGCCACCGCCAGCAAGTTTCTGCACAACCGTGCTCACGAACTGGGTCGAATCGCCACCGCGGCCAGCAAAAATGTTCATTGCGGTCTGCTGGGTACGTACGAAACCAGAATGCGCATAGAAAATCGGGTCTGTAGCGTTAACCGTGGCAATAGCCGCACCGAGGGACTGGGCCTGATTCACACCGGTCATATGCAGCGGAGACTCCTGACCGGTTGCACTACCTCGACGTGCATGACGAATCACAAAAATCACGCGTTCCGTGGGCTGTACCGTAGCAAGAACATCAGCAAGGGGCAGGAGCGTGCCATTGGCGGCACTGGCCTCGACAAACGGAGCATCCTTCGCGATTTCTTCTTCAAGCGTGCCGGGGGTATAACCGTTACCCTGCGGTTCGTCGCCACCGACGGCACTGCTCTCAGGAGTAGTGCCTGCAACCGAGGACGAAGATACCAGCGGGTCACCGGCCTGCGAAACCGGTTCAGCACCAGAACTCGGCGGGAGGAGGGCATCGGAAGAAGATGCCGGCGTGGAGATGTCGGCAGAGGACTGCGGAGCAGACGGCAACCCGTCTGAACTATCACCACCGCAAGCGGCAAGGAACATTGTGGATGCAACGGCTGCGCCGAGGAATACTTTCAGGAACGGTGTTTTCATAATGCTGTACCCATTTTTCTTTAAAATATAAAAGTTTTTCTATATTTGCACGCGCAAAAGGTTCAAAATGAGCGAAAACTACAAGTACGGGTTTGTCACCGATATCGAGAACGAGGCCTTCGAGAAGGGCCTCAACGAAGATATCATCCGCAGGGCATCCAAGCTCCGCGGCGAGCCGCAGTTCATGCTCGATTTTCGCCTGAAGGCTTATGAGAAGTTAAAGACCATGAAGCAGCCGAACTGGGGCGAACTGAGTTTTGCACCGGTGGACCTGCAGGACATCGTCTACTACTCCGCCCCGAAGACCAAGAAGAGTCACGAGAAAATTGAAGACGTTGACCCGGAACTCCTGGCCACCTTCGAAAAGCTCGGCATTCCGCTCGACGAGCAGAAGCGCCTTGCCAACGTGGCCGTGGATGCAGTCTTTGACTCGGTGAGCATCTATACGAGCCACAAGAAGAAGCTCATGGAGATGGGCATCCTGTTCTGCTCCATCAGCGACGCCATCAAGGAATACCCCGAGCTCATCGAGGAATACCTAGGAAGCGTAGTCCCGGCGGGCGACAACTACTTTGCGGCATTGAACAGTGCCGTATTCGGTGACGGAAGTTTCGTATACATTCCGCCTGGAGTCAAGTGCCCGATGGACCTTTCCACCTACTTCCGCATCAACAACAAGGAAGCAGGCCAGTTCGAACGCACCTTGATTATCGCTGACGAAGGCGCCAGCGTGAGTTACCTGGAAGGCTGTACCGCGCCGGAATATTCCAGCAAGCAGCTGCACAGCGCCATCGTGGAACTCGTAGCGAAGGACAACGCTTCGATTAAATATTCGACTGTCCAGAACTGGTACGCGGGCGACCGCGAGACGGGAGCCGGCGGCGTGTACAACTTCGTCACGAAACGCGGCAAGTGCGCGGGCAAGAACAGCCGTATCAGCTGGACGCAGGTCGAGACGGGCTCCGCCATCACCTGGAAGTATCCGAGCTGCGTGCTGCTGGGCGACAACTCCGTCGGAGAATTCTACAGCGTTGCCCTTACCAACGGGCACATGCAGGCCGATACCGGCACCAAGATGATCCACATCGGCAAGAACACCAAGAGCACGATTATCAGCAAGGGTATCAGCGCCGACTACAGCAGCAACGCCTACCGCGGCGAAGTGAGCATCCGCAAGTCGGCCACGGGTGCCCGCAACTACACGCAATGCGACAGCATGCTCGTGGGCGACAAGAGTGCGGCACACACGTTCCCGTACATCACCGTCGCGAACGCGAACTCCACCACCGAACACGAAGCGACCACCAGCCGCATCAGCGAAGACCAGCTTTTCTACTTCGAGAGCCGCGGCATCAAGCGCGAAGACGCCATTCAGGCGATGGTGGGCGGATTCTGCAAGGACGTGTTCAAGGAACTCCCGGGCGAATTCGCCACTGAAGCAAGACAACTGCTGACTCTGAAGCTCGAGCATTCTGTCGGATAATCGTTACCGGATGTCATCCTGGGACTGAAAGTCCCGGGATCCATACGGTTATATACAAGCACTTGAATTGAACAGTATGGATCCTCCTTCGGAGGATGACTCAGTTGCTTTTACTATAATATCTAGCGATGGACACTCCGGAAAAAATTTTCGAGGCACAGGGCACAAAGCGTTGGGCGGTCGCGAACACAACCGCAAAGGAACGCATTGCCAAACTGCAGAAACTGCGCAAGGCGATTGTAGACCGCCAGCAGGAATTCTACGATGCCGTCTGGGCCGACTTCCACAAGCCGAGAACCGAAGCCTGGCTGACCGAAGTATTCCCCGCCCTCGAAGAAATCGACTACAACATCAAGCACCTCCCCAACTGGATGAAGGACAAGCCCGCCAGCTGGAGCTGGATGTTCCCGCTGAATCAGAGCGTGAGCCACTTCGAGCCGAAGGGCCGCGTGCTCATCATGGCGCCGTGGAATTACCCCTTCTTGCTGTTTATCGCCCCGGTGGCGGCGGCCATTGCCGCAGGCAACGTCGTTATCGCAAAACCGAGCCACAAGACGCCCCGCGTGAGCGCATTCCTCGAATCGCTTATCGCAGGCGTATTCGAGCAGGATGAAGTCGCCGTAGTGCAGGGTGCCGGAGCCGAAGTCGGCGACAGGCTGCTAGCCCTCCCCTTCGACCACATGTTCTTTACGGGTAGCCCGCAGGTCGGCGCGCACGTTGCGGAATACGCCGCGAAGGTCCACGCCGGAATCACGCTCGAACTTGGCGGCAAGTCCCCGACAATCGTCCTCGATAGCGTGAAGATTGCAGATGCCGCAAGGAAAATCGCCTGGGGCAAGTGCCTGAATGCAGGCCAGACCTGCATTGCGCCGGACTACGTGCTTTGCCCGCGCCGTCTAGTGCAACCACTCGCCGAATCCGTTGCAGACAACATAAAGCAAATGTACGGCGACACGGAAGAAGCCCGCCACAGTTGCGATAACTTTGTGCGCATTGTCGAAAGCAGGGCCGTTGAACGCCACAAGGCGCTTATCGAAGATGCGATTGCGAAGGGCGCGAATGCTGTCATCGGCGGCGCCGTTTATTGCGAGATTGCAAATAGCGCGCAGGGAGATGCCGCGGGGCGTTATACGCCCGCGACCGTACTTACCGGCGTCACTCCCGACATGGACATCATGCAGGGCGAAATCTTCGGTCCCATCCTCCCGATTGTCGCCTACGATACGCTCGATGAAGCCATCCGGTTCGTGCAATCACGCCCGAAACCGCTCGCGCTTTACATCTTCGGGAAATCAGAACGCGACATTAACCACGTGCTGCGCAAAACAACCTCGGGTTCCACCTGCTTGAACCACTGCATATTGCAAATCGAAAACCTCTCCGTGCCCTTCGGGGGCGTGGGCATGAGCGGCACCGGCAATTACCACGGGATTTACGGGTTCAAGACCTTCAGCCACGAGCGCAACGTGATGCACCAGGGCGCATTCGACCCGCTATCGTTTCTGTACCCGCCATACCACAAGGCAGGCGACAAGGGCTGGCGCGCAAAAATTCAGAGACTCGCGAAAAAGATACTAGGCTAGCGGAATTTTGTTCCGGTTCATTCCGGAGAGTCCTTGAGACATCGGACTGAATACCCGAAGCCCTTGTAGATTTCGTACATGTTCACTCTGCCGTTAAAGGAGTGCAAGTACATGTGATACGCGTGCTCGTGGTCGAATTCATCAGAACTCCAGAAATTCGCATAGTTCCTCACGTAGTTGTAATCCCCATCACGAAGCCTTGCGCCACTAGGGTGCACTGAAAACCCGAAATTATCAGAGCCGTTGCCATCCATGTCCCAACCGGACATGGACTTTAAAGCCTGCCCCACAATCAATGTGTCTTCGACTACAGAGAACAAGTCGTTCCACTCCGCTTGAGTCGGCAGATGCCAGCCTTCGGGGCATATTCCGCGCACAGGGGGTGTCGGCAAACATACCTTTCCATAACCGCAACCCTTGCCGTTCGTACTCCATATACCAGCGCTGTCCATTGCCGCAGACCACGTGTATAGGCGACCGTACTTGGTGCAGTTGGTGGTGTCGTCGTTGTAACAGTAACTGTCCGGCGTTTCGTAGTTCAGGTTCTCCGCCATCCACCACTGATCGCCAATTTTCACGGTCTTATAAATCTGGCCGTCGCGGTCGTCCACAAGTTCGCCATATTCGCAGTTATCTTCGGTTTCTGTTTTGCAACCTATTTTTGAACTGCTGCTGGACACACTTGTCTCGCTATCGCTCGACTTCGGTGTGACGCGAGAAGAAGACGAACCGTCCGAAGGCCGCACCGCGAAATCGCTATCGTCGTCACTACAGGCTAGAAAGAAAAACGCAAAGAAAAGCGCAAGTACAAGATGTATAGATCCTCGCCTACTCCCCAAAGAGGATAACTCTACTATGGCAACAAGTTGCCAAGTATCGTATAGCGAGGATGACGACAGTCCAGGATGACGCCGCAAGACCTTCATTTTTCCCCTTCCCTACACACCTTCGATATAAATCTTCTTCATCTCGTCGGTCAGGGCCATGGGGCGTCCGCGGTTCAGGTCCACGAGCACCCACTGCGTCTCGGATTCAAAGATGACCTTGCCGTCGGATACACGCTCAAAGCGGCACTTGCGCAGGCTCGCCACGCGGCCGTACGCCGCCACCCAGGTTGTCCCGCGAATTTCATCGCCCAAGAACGCCTGATTCTTGTACTCGATGTGCTGCACGTGGATCATCCAGCCAGCACCCACGTTCTTCATCAGCTGCGTACCGCCCACGGAATCGGAATGGGCAATCGCGATATCCTGGATCCACTTGACCGACCACACGTTGTTGAAGTGGTGGTTGTCATCAATCATCTCAGGGGTAACCTTGAACACCTGCGTGAACTGCATCGGGTTCACCGTTTCTTCCATTGCAATAGCCATAAAAGCCTCAATTACATATAAATTAAACTACTACGGTTCCTCGTCGGAGTCCGTTTCGGGATCCGGGCTCACAACCGGCGTTGCATCCTTGACACAACGGACGGAGAGCGCAAAATAGTAGAAGAATACGTTTTCGGTGGCCCCGGGATCATTGGCCATGCCAAACGCATAACCATAAGTGAAGTCATTCTCGCTAAGCAAATCCGATGCCCACCATTCCGTCAATTTATTGATGTTACTGTATGTCATCTTTTCATAACCTATTCCGTATCCAGCAGGCAATGCGGAGAATCCGAGTTTATTTCCTCCCCAGGAGAAATCCCTCAAATCCCATATTTTCCCCCTAGTATTCTCCGTAATGGGCAGGGATTCCCATTCAGCCATGCTCGGCAAGCGCCAACCCTCGGGGCAAGCTGTGCGCGACGCCTTCAGTTTATAAAGACGGCCATAGGTTTCGCAGTATTTCAAGGAGTCGTTGTAACAGTAACTATCTTCCATTTCATAGTTCAGGTTCTCGCCAAGCCAGGTCTGTTCACCGATTTGAACCGTACGGTAGGTCTTTCCGTCGCGTTCATCCGTAAACGAACCATAAACGGAAGAATCTACTGCATGAAGGAGTTCCCAGCGGTAGTCCAGACACCTGTAGAACTCCGTCGCGACGCCGTCTTGCGATACGAATACCGAATCGCCTTCCGTGACACCGGTGCAGCCCTTTTCCAGACGTTGCTCGATATAGCTAGCACTCCACAGGGAATCGGCCTTGCACACGTAATAGCCATAAATATTTCCCTTCACCAACTTGGCATCTTCGACACAGGGCAGGCCCTTCACGTTTTCTTCTACCGTGACAACCCTCCATCCGTCTTCATCGCAGATGCCGTAAGGATTAACGCCACCCTGGAATGCCACCGAATCCTTTATGTCGGCAGTACACTTGCCAAAGCGGTAAGTCATTTCTTCCTGGTAGGTCGACTCACGCCAAGAGCCTTTTTCACAAACCGCGTAGTTCCTCGGGTATCCGTAACCGTACTCGCCGATTTCGCCCTCTTTTTCAGCAGTGCAGACGCCAACATTCGCCTCTATACCCGTAGCCTCGCGCCAACCATCCTTGTCACAGGCGGCATAAACCTGTGTCATGACTAAAGTCTCTTTGTCATAGAACATGAAACTGCCAACTTTACCATAATTACTTCCGGAACATTTACCCAGATGCGTCTCGGCCTGGCCAACAAACTCTTCCTGCTCGTTAGCTTCCCTCCAGTGTTTCTTGTCGCAAGTCCAATATTCGGTACAAGCTTCACGATTTCTGTAGCAAGTCGAATCATAATATGTTTTTATACGGCCCTGCAGCGAATCGGAACATATGCCGAGAGAATCTTCACGTATAGTAGCGGTTCTCCATACGCCCTTATCGCAAACAGCATGACCGTACTCGTACTTTACCATTTCGCCATCACGTTTTTCGGTGCAATAGCCGTCGCCGCCCTTGAACACAGCGTAATCCACGCTGATGCAGCGGATCGAGAAGCCGTTCGACCCGTAACTGTTGGAATCCAGCACGATGTCGTCCGAATCGTACGACAACTTGAGCCCTATGAAAGAGTATGGTGCCATGCGCCAGTTTTCAAATAGTTCCCTGTTCGATTTTGCCCAGAAGCGGGTTTCGTCGTGAGTGTAGATTTGTTCTTCCCAGCGGCTCCCGGCAGGGAGTGCCGAAAAGCCGAACTTGTCTTCGCCGCTTGCCACGGCAGTCCTCGCCAGGCTGTACGGGGGTTCCACGACCGTACCTGCGGCCATCCAGCCTTCCGTGGCTTTCAGGCTCTTGCCAACGCCCTCATCACCGTTATGGTCATCGACATACCAAAGCAAATCATCCCACTGCTCCAAAGTAGGCAGAGCCCATCCGGCAGGGCACAAGGAATCGTCAAGGACAATCCTGGAATCTTGATTTACCAGCGAATACGGATAAAGCCTCCCGTACTTGTCACAGTAGACACCATCTTCATCTTCGGGGCAAACGCTATACGCCGTCTTATAATTCAGGTTCTGCGCCATCCACAACTGGTCGCCGATAACGACCTGCCGGTACACCTGGCCATCGCGGGCATCGGTAAAGGTCGTACCCATATCCACCTCGTACTTCCCGAGGCTCGATGAAGATTCAACGGTGTCCGTCTCCACGAAGCAGTTCAGGGAATCTTCGCCAACGCTCGTACAGCGGATCTTGTCCAAGTCAATGTCTTCACTCGCCTTTTCGGTTTCCTTCCATTCGGAATCCTTACACACCAAATACTGCTGGGTGTCTTCGAGGTAAATGTAGGAGCCTTCCTGGTCCTCGTCGCAACCCGAAAGGGAAACGTGGATAGAACTGGAAGAACCGGCAGTCTTTTCGCTGGAAGACGAAGTTGCGTTCCCCGTGCTAGAAGAGGAGGCTGCGCCCCCCGTGCTGGAGGAAGACTTCGATGTGTCCGTGCCAGAGGAAACCTTGCCATCGTCTACCGGCACGAGTTTTCCGTCGACGCACACGTAGTAGGTTTGCGTCTTTTTCAGGAACACGCGGGCCGACTGCAAGTCCTCGGAGCATTCGTCCCCCTCCTTGGGGGTGTCATTGGCGCCAGTTTCCTTGCCGGAATCGCTGCTGGAATCGTCACCGCAGGCGACAAACACGCAGGAGCACGCAGCAAACATCAGCAGGCTCACCGCAAAAGAGAATTTTCCCAGAGTTTTCATATAGAATCCCCCAAACACTAACTTCTTGTTTGTTATCAAATCTAGAAATGTACCGATTTTTTGTTTACGCCCAAAAGTTTATATTATATTTACAACGTTAAAAAGTGCCTCCGAGGGATTTTCGCAGGCATCAAAAGGAGTTTTGAATGGATTGGAACGAATTTACGAGCCTTACCGGCGAAGACATGATGGACATTTGGGAATTCCGGACTAAGGATCCGTTCTCTATCCTCGGCATTCACCCGCTCGAGACAGACAAGGGCATCAAGACCTCCATCCGCGTGTACCAGCCGCAGGCCGCCTACATCCGCGGTGAAAGCTGTGACGGCGAAGTAGAATTCGACTTCATGAAACTTGGCGATACCGGGTTCTTCGAGGCGATCCTCGACATGGAATACGAGCCGTTCTTCTACAACCTCATCATCAAGCAGGCCGACGGCATCGAGTACACGCTCACCGACCCGTACGCATTCTTGCCGGTACTCTCCGAATTTGATCGCCACCTGATTTCCGCAGGCACGCACTACGAACTTTACCGCAAGCTGGGCGCAAACCTCGTGGAACACCAGGGTTTCAAGGGCGTTCACTTTGCCGTATGGGCCCCGAACGCACGCGCTGTCGCCGTTGTCGGCAACTTCAACAGCTGGGATGGCCGCCGTCACCAGATGCGCATGCTCGGCTCTACCGGAATCTGGGAAATCTTCATCCCGAACCTCGGCGAAAACGAACTCTACCGTTTCGAGATCCACGGCGCAGACGGTAACCTGCACGTGAAGGTGGACCCGCTCGCAAAGCTCGCGGAAGTCCGCCCGGCCACAGCCTCCATCACGACCCACCTCGACGGTTACGAATGGGGCGACGACCTTTACATGAAGACCCACTGGGCCACCAAGGTCTTCGGAAGCCCGATGAACATCTACGAGGTGCACGCCGGTTCCTGGAGGCGCGACCCCGCGAACCCGGACCGTTTCCTCAACTGGGACGAGCTTTCCGAACGCCTCATCCCCTACCTGAAGGAGATGAGCTACACGCACGTGGAATTTTTGCCGCTCGCGGAACACCCGCTCGACGAATCCTGGGGCTACCAGGTGACCGGGTACTACTCCCCCACGAGCCGCTACGGTACGCCCGACCAGTTCCGCCACTTTGTGGACCTTTGTCACCAGAACGAAATCGGCGTGATTCTCGACTGGGTGCCGGCACACTTCCCGAAGGATGCACACGCGCTCGGTCGCTTCGACGGCACCGCCTGCTACGAGCACGCCGACCCGCGCCAGGGCGAACACCCGCACTGGGGCACCTACATCTTTAACCTGGGCCGTAACGAGGTCAAGAACTTCCTTATCGCAAACGCGATGTACTGGCTCAAGGAATTCCACTGCGACGGCCTGCGCGTGGACGCCGTGGCCTCCATGCTCTACCTGGACTACGGCAAGGGCCCGGGCGAATGGGTGCCGAACAAGGACGGCGGCAACATCAACTACGATACGCTCGAGTTCCTGAAGCACTTGAACAGCATCATGGGCCGCTTGACCCCGCACGCCATCCTGATTGCAGAAGAATCCACGAGTTTCCCCTCCATCACGCGCCCGCCGGAGCAGGGAGGCCTCGGATTCCACTACAAGTGGAACATGGGCTGGATGAACGACTTCTTGAGTTACATCGAGCACGAGCCCATCCACCGCAAGTACCACCACAACCAGCTGACATTCAGCATGATGTACGCCTACAGCGAGAACTTCATCCAGGTGTTCAGCCACGACGAGGTGGTGCACGGCAAGGGCTCCATGCTCCGCAAGATGCCGGGCGACAACTGGCAGCAGTTCGCGAACCTGCGCCTCACCTACGCGTTCCAGTACGCGCACCCGGGCAAGATCCTCAACTTCATGGGCAACGAGTTCGGGCAGTGGCGCGAATGGAACGAGAAGCAGTCGCTCGACTGGCACCTCGTCAGTTGGGACAGCCACGGAAAACTGTTGCAGATGATGAAGACGCTCAACCACCTGTACAAGGAAAACGCACCCTTCTGGGAAATTGACCACTACCACACCGGTTTCGAGTGGATCTGGTGCGACGACGCCGACAATTCCATCGTGAGTTTCGTGCGCAAGGACGACCACGGAAACCAGATCCTGTGCGTGTTCAACTTCACGCCGGTCGTGCGCCACGACTACCGCCTGGGCGCCCCCTCACGCGGTGCCTGGAAGGAAATCTTCAACACGGACGCAGCCATGTTCGGCGGTTCTAACGTCGGCAATTTCGGTGAAGTCTGGACGGACGATATCCCGTGGCAGAACAGGCAGTGGAGTTTGAACATCCAGCTCCCGCCGCTCGGCGCACTGTACTTCAGGCTGGAAAGGTAACCAAAGCCTAAGACAAAACTACGGCAAGTCGAAATGCTCTAGCGGCAGATCCGACGCATCCAATTTCAGGGGCTTAAAGCCCTTGAAATCTTTGACATTCCTGTGATACGTGATGGTATAGACCGGCATATCCAGCGGGAAGACCATCTCGTTAATAAAAGTCCCATGTGCAGGCGTACCAACGCTCCTTTCCTCGAACTCCGCATAAATTTTCTTCGATTCCTCCGGCGTCAGTTTCCGGTGAACGACAGCAGGGTCCGGTGTTTCCAAGAGCGAATCGCCGGAATAATAGACGTGCAGTTCCTTGCCAATCACCTTCGTGAAAACCGCCCTGAAGAAGGCTTTGTCAACAAGGTAGTCTATCTTATTGACATCGTGCCAGCCGTCTATTCTCCAGACGCATTTCGCATCGAAAGTTCCTTCCTTCGAGGGTTCAATCGATACGCCGATATCTCCGCACAATTCCATCGGTTGAACCCGATTCTTTGCGTTCGTCCCGTTGACAGCGCCGACAAGCAGGTCCTTGTTTCCGTAGCCATCCCGCAGGTACAGATTTTCGTTTGTACGTACCACCACGCCGAGTTCCCAGAAGAACTGCAACTTCACGTTTTCCGATGTCAGCAAGCCCCGAACCGGCGTAAAGCCATCACTGACTTTCGTGTGCGGCAACAGCACATAGCACGAACTCAGCGAGAGCGCAATCAACAGCAGGAGGATTCTCATTCGCATCTCACGGCCCTCCTGTTGAAAAGCAATGCATCCAGCTTTTTCAAGCCCTGCTCAATAGCATCCAGGGGGTACGTCAACTTTTGCGAGTTGACCCGGAAATCCCTGAAGGCAAAATACTGCACCTGCTCCCCCTCCTTCTTGTAGCCGAGATAGAGAGGCATCTGCAAAGTATTGACCTCGTAATGGAAAGCTTTTGCGGAATCCGCCTTCGTGGGGGATATTACCGGGAATTCTGCCAGCG
>JAEEGG010008951.1_pt1 | contig 22569 bp, 21 predicted proteins | sample 9134161 | NCBI WGS metagenome assembly JAEEGG01 (sample SAMN16246543, study PRJNA631951) | gut metagenome | biome: gut microbiome; feature: rumen; material: CR-attached | host: Bos | place: Iran: Karaj | collected 2018-10
GGCTGATGGCCATGCGTAGTTGAGGTCAGTGTGCAACTGCTTAGAACCCATCACGATGTGTGAACCACCGTAAGACTTACGCAGAGTAACAGTAATCTTGGGTACAGTAGCCTCACCGTAAGCGTAGAGCAGCTGAGCGCCGTGCAGGATGACGGCATTGTACTCCTGACCTGTACCAGGCAGGAATCCAGGAACGTCAACCAGCGATACGATAGGAATATTGAAGGCGTCGCAGAAACGTACGAAACGGGCACCCTTACGGCTAGCGTTCACGTCGAGCACACCAGCGTAGCAAGAGGGCTGGTTGGCTACGATACCTACGCTCTGTCCATTGAAGCGTGCGAAACCAACGATGATGTTCTTGGCGAACTTAGGCTGTACCTCGAAGAATTCGTGGTCGTCGGTGATAGCCGAGATGACCTTGTACATATCGTAAGCCTCGTTGGGGTTCTCAGGAATAATCTCGTTCAGGCTATCCTCCAGACGGTCAATGGGGTCGTCGCACTTCTTGCGAGGAGCCAGCTCCATGTTGTTTGAAGGAATGTAGCTCAACAGGGTCTTCAGCATCTCAGCAGCCTCTTCCTCTGTCTTGGCAGTGAAGTGGGTAACACCCGACTTCGAAGCGTGTACCGATGCACCACCCAGATGCTCCTGGTCGATATCCTCACCAGTAACGGTCTTCACCACCTTCGGACCTGTCAGGAACATGTATGATGTACCTTCCATCATCAGTGTGAAGTCAGTAAGTGCAGGGCTATATACGGCACCACCAGCGCAAGGACCGAAGATACCAGAAATCTGAGGAATCACACCTGATGCCAGGATGTTACGCTCGAAAATCTCTGCGTAACCAGCCAGAGCGTTGATACCTTCCTGAATACGTGCACCACCCGAGTCGTTGATACCAATCAATGGGGCACCCATCTTCATGGCCATATCCATCACCTTACAAATCTTCTGGCTCATGGTCTCTGACAGAGAACCAGCATGTACTGTGAAGTCCTGTGCAAAGATGAATACCAGACGACCGTCGATGGTACCAGAACCAGCTACGACACCGTCGCCCAGGAAGTTTTTCTTCTCCATGCCGAAGTTGTAGCAACGATGTTCCTTGAACATGTCATACTCTTCGAACGAGCCCTTGTCGAGCAGCATCTCGATACGCTCGCGGGCAGTGTATTTGCCCTTCTCGTGCTGCTTCTGTATGGCTTTCTCACCACCACCGAGACGTGCCTGTTCGCGCTTCTCGATGAGTTGCTTAATCTTTTCTAATTGCTTGCTCATTTTTTTATTTAGCGTTATTACGTTATATCGTTATTACGTTATCTCGAATCTTACTCTGGGTGTTCGCAGAGTTCAGTCAGTATTCCACAGGTTGATTTCGGATGCAGGAAGGCGATGTTCAGTCCCTCAGCGCCCTTACGAGGCTTCTCGTCAATCAGGCGAACGCCCTTTGTGCTAACCTCTGCCAGTGCATTGGCTACACCGTCCTCTACGCAGAATGCTACGTGGTGCACACCCTTGTTGCCCTTGTCGAGCCATTTCTGAATGGTGCTCTCAGGCGATGTGGGCTCCAGCAGTTCCAGCTTTACCTCGCCGCAGCGCAGGAAGGCAGTCTTTACTTTCTGGTCCTCAACCACTTCAGTTGCATAACACTCTAGGCCCAGCACGTCGGTAAAGAACGGCAGGCTCTCCTCGATACTCTGGACGGCGATGCCCAGATGCTCAATGTGGGAAATTTTCATACCTTATCAATTATTAAGTTTCAAATTGTCCGCAAAGATACAAAAAATAATTGAAAAAGGAGAAATGAGAATTGATAATTAAAGATTATTAAAACTCTACAAGCACTTTTGCATTGATTTGGCGTCCTGTCAAGTAGTTGGGAACGGCAAATTGCTGGTTGGTGACGTCGGTTACCCAATAGTAGCTGTTGACGTTAGAGATGCCGAAGATGTTCAGCGCATCTATACCCAGCCAGAGTCGTGGGTGTTGCAGTGACGGGTGACCATCGGTCTTTCCGATAGCCAGGTAACTCATACCGATGTCGGCACGCTTGTAGGCTGGTGCACGGAACTGCTGATATTCCAGTCCTCGGTGGGGCGCTCCGAAAGGTAGTCCGTCGGCAAAAGCCAATTTCAGCGTCATCTTCCAGCGTTCGGTACCTGGGAAATAGTCTGTGAAGTGCAGGTTGATGCCCCAACGCTGGTCGGTAGGCAAGGGGACGCTGACGCCATTGATCTTCTGGCGTGTTGACATAATGCTCAGCGTCACCCATGAGTCGGTACCTGGGACGAATTCTCCGAAGAGTTTCAGGTCCAGTCCGACTGCATATCCTTTGGCCAGATTCTCACCATAGTACACCACCTTCATGTTCTGCACGTTGTAGGGCACCAGGTTAGACATCAGTTTGTAATAGGCCTCGGCAGTGAAACGGAATGGACGGTCCATCATGCGGAAACGATAGTCGAAAGCGCCCACGAAGTGGATGGAACGCTGACTCTTGATTTTCTGGTTCATTGTCACAACGGTCTGTCCGTTGATGGTCGATGTGTCACGCAGTTCCTTGTAGAACGGTGCCTGATAGTATAGTCCCGTAGCAAAGCGGAACGTCATATCCTCATTCCATGATGGGATGGCGGCAATCGAGACGCGTGGCGAGACGATGGTCTCTTTATTATAACTCCAGTTGGCCATTCGCAGACCGTAGTTCAGTGTCAGGTACCACGGTTTCTCGCCCCCTGTCTGCATGCGGTAGGTGTCTTGTATGTAACCCTCTATGCGAGTGGAACTGATGTCCGTCTTCGACGCCAGCGAATAAATCAGGTCCAAGCGGTCGGCAGCGTGGGGTATCGAATAACCGCTGGAGTCGCGCATCTCGTACTCTCGGCTTTTCTCTTCTATCTTCTCCCACTTCAGGGTGACGCCTGCTTCCCAGTCGTGCTTTCCAGTCTTGTGGTTGGCCATCAGCTTGAGGCTTTGTACGTTGGCAGTCAGATAGTTGCGTGCGTGCTCCATATAGGTACCTACGCCCAGTTGGTCCTGTGTCTGTGCGTCGTTCAACCAGTACTGTCCCTGAATGTCGAACGTCTCCTGTTCCTTGGTATGGAAGGCGGAGTAGAGCAGGCTGATCTTGCTGTTGGCATTGAAGGTGCGTGTCAGTCGGGCTGTGCCGAACAGTGTACGGAAGATGTCGCGCTCCTGACCATCGAAATACACCTTGAAGGTCCTCACGTTCTGCATGGTGCCAAACGATGTCTCGCGGTCTGTTGGCTTGAAGTTATAGTGGTTCTCTGAGATGTTGCCGATGATGTCCAGTGACCACCGTTCATTGGGCTGGTAGGTGATGTATGTCTGGTAGTCCAGAAAGTTTGGACGGTATTCACCTTCCGTCTCCAGTGAACCTAGCAAATAGCGGTTAGTCTTATAGCGCAAGCCGTGCGACATGGTGAATTTGGCGGTCTGTTGTCCGTTGATGATTACTTTCTGCTTGCTGGCATAGCCGATATACACGCCAGCGCCCAACAGTGACGCACTCGCGTTACCTTCGGAGCGGGTGGGGCGATGATATTGGATGTCGAGTACGCTGGACATCTTGTCGCCATATTTCGCTTCAAATCCACCACTGGAGAAGCCGATTTTCTCGACCATATCCGAGTTGATGATACTGAGACCTTCCTGCTGACCAGAGCGGATAAGCAACGGACGATAGACTTCTACATTGTTGATATAGACAGAGTTCTCGTCGAACGAGCCACCACGCACATTGTACTGTGACGACAATTCGTTATGACTCGAGACACCTGCCTGTTGCTGTACCAGTTCCTCTACGGCATTACCCGTTGTCGAGGGCGTTTGCTGGATGTTTTTCACGTCCAACTGTTCGGTGCCGGTGGTCTGTCGTCTGCGCTCCGTCACTACGACCTCTTGCAGCGCCTCCATCGGCGACAGTTGTATTTGTATCTTCTGGTTGCCGCGAGGATTTCTCAGTACGCGCGTCTTTGTCTGGTAACCCACCATCGAGAACCTGATGACTACAGAGTCCTTTGACTGCAGTTTCAGCGAGTACTCGCCCTTCAGGTTTGCCATCGTTACGGCCCCCTGTTCCAGACACGATATGGTGGCCAGTTCTATGGCATTGCCGTCCTGGTCGCTCACCTTTCCGGAGAGTGTAAACTGTTGTGCTTTAGCAACCATTGCCAATAGCAGAAATATAGTGATAAGATGTCGTTTCTTTGCGTTCATTCCAATAAATAACGCAAAGATCCCTCTGTTTATTGTTTATTGGTTATTGTTTATTCTCTCCACAGCCACGATGCCAGTTTGTTGACCCATCGGAAACTGATGCGGAACCAGCGCAGGGTGCTCACTTCCTTGCCACCAAAACTCAGGATAAAGTCACGATAGGAACTATGACGGAAGGGTAGCCCAACGTCCATAAAACGAATATGTTTGCATCCGTCTTTGTGTGCTTGATGTATTGTGTTCCAGTATGTTACTGCATTTGGATGAAGCGTTGCGTAACTCTTTCTTCGTGAAGCTGTATACCATAGGTAAGCGTCGCCTTCGGAGTAGACCATCACTGAACAACCAACGACTTTCCCCTTGTAGGTTGTCAACAAAATCTTGCAATGCCCCTCATCCATCATCGCCTTGAAGAATGCGTTGTCGGGCAGGTATCGACGCAGCTTCAGCCAGTAGTGGCGTCGCATCAGTCGGCTGAAAGCCATGAAGTCCTCGTCCGTCTTCACCTCGTGGGTCTCTACGCCGCGTTTGATGGCTGTCGTTACGTGTTCCAACTGTTTCGGAGTGATGCGCTCTTCAGGTGCTTTCGAGTGCAGGGAGTTGTGCACGTTCATCCATTTTACGGGGAAATAGCCTTCGGCGCGTAGTGGGGCATAGCCAAACATTTTCTGACTCAGGTGACTCACCTCTATATACATGGAACGGCCAGACAACTGTTGTGTCAGCGCGTGAATCATCATGGAGAACAACATATTTTCCTTCTCCCCAGCATACACTCCTTCGCCCAGAATGCGCACGTGGCGATGCAGCAAGGGCAGCATCCAGGCGTAACGGTAGCGCTCAACGGCCAGCAGGTGGGCAGCGACATTGTTGTCATCATCCGTCACTACCACCATGTAGGGCTTGTGGCGTGGCGTGCGCAGACACAGTTCCATCAGTTCTCTGCTGTGAAAATAACTCCCAGTAAGTAGCGTGGGCAGTGTGGTTGTGTCTGTGTGGATGGTGACTTTCATACTGCAAAGTTACAAAATAATTCATAATGTATAATGTATAATTCATAATAATTTGTTAAATTTGCACCAAATTTTAATGATTCGAGCAATTATGGATTTCAAGGAACTAGTACAACAGCGGCGTTCGCACCGCAAATTCACTGGCGAAGAGGTCAGTGCAGAGGATGTAAAAATGATTCTTAGGGCAGCCCTGATGTCACCGACGTCAAAGGGACAGCGTGCCTGGCAGTTTGTGGTGGTCGACGACAAGACCGACCTGGAGAAACTCTCCGACGCCAAGGATATGGGTGGTCAACTCATCAAGGGAGCAGCACTGGCTGTTGTCGTGCTGGGCGATCCTCTGCAGAACGACTGTTGGGTGGAGGACGGTAGCATTGCCGCTATCTCCATGCAGTATCAGGCCGAAGAACTGGGACTGGGCTCCTGCTGGGTACAGATGCGTGGTCGCGGACTTTCTGATGGTACCTCTGCCGACACCGTCATACAGGGCATTCTCGACATTCCTGAGAATCTGTCGTGCCTCTGCGTGCTGGCCATCGGTCACTGGGCCGACGAGCGCAAGCCTCAGGCAGAAGATAAGTTGAAGTGGGAGAACGTTCACGTCGATAAATTTTAAAACCTCGTTATTCCGTAATAACGTTATAACGTAATAACGAAATGAGAATCGCATTGATCGGACGAGGTCGTGTGGCCACCCACCTGCTGAAGGCTCTGCTGCAGGCAGGTCACGAGGTGGTCAGCGTCAACAGTCGCACGCTGGAGGAACTGCCTCCTGTGGCTGATGTCTATATCCTCAGCGTCAAGGACAGTGCCTTGCAGGAGGTCATCGCCAAGGTTGCTAACAGCCATCACCCAACACCCAACACCCAACACCCCATCTTCGTCCATACTGCTGGCTCTATGCCGATGGATCTCTTTAAGGGTTGCTGCACGCATTACGGTGTGCTCTATCCCATGCAGACGTTCTCCAAGGAGCGTGAGGTCGATTTCCACCAGATACCCTTGTTCATCGAGGCTTCCGATGCTGAGTCGCTACAGCAAATCCGCGTGTTGGCTGATTCCATCAGTCAGCATGTCTATGAGCTTTCTACCGCTGATCGCCGTTATCTGCATCTGGCTGCTGTCTTTGCCTGCAACTTTGCCAACCATTGCTATACGCTGGCTGCCGATGTGCTGGCCCAGAAGGGATTGCCTTTCGACGTCATGCTGCCACTCGTTGACGAGACCGCCCGCAAGGTTCACGAACTACACCCAGTAGAGGCTCAGACGGGCCCTGCCGTGCGTGGCGACCAGAACGTCCTTGCTGCCCAATCGGCACTGCTCGATGGACGCGTGCGTACCATATATAATATAATGTCTGAAAGTATACAAGATAAGAAACAACATGATCAATTACGACTTACAGAAGATACGGGCCATCGTGTTTGACCTTGATGGCGTCCTCTCTGCAGAGACCATTACGCTGGCTACTGACGGCACCCCTCTGCGCACCGTCAACATCAAGGACGGTTATGCCATCCAGTTGGCCGTCAGGATGGGACTGCAGATAGCCATCATCAGCGGTTGCAAGATTGAGGCTGTGCGCCATCGCTACGAGGGTCTCGGCATGCAGGATATCTACCTCGGTGCTGCTGTGAAAGTGAAGGTTTACGAGGAGTTCAAGCAGAAGTATGGCCTCTCGGACGACGAGGTGATGTTCATGGGCGACGATATCCCCGACCTCGAGGTGATGCGCCTGGTGGGCTGTCCCGTTTGTCCCAGCGACGCCTGTCCAGAGGTTCGCGAACTCAGTTGCTACGTCAGTCAGCATCGTGGCGGCTATGGCTGTGGACGTGATGTCATCGAACAGACGCTGCGTGCCCAAGGCAAGTGGCTCAAGGATGAAAGGGCTTTCGGATGGTGAACTACAAGATTATTCTGGCCAGCAATTCGCCACGCCGCAAGGAACTGTTGGCTGGCTTGGACATTGACTTTGAGGTGCGTGTCCTGCAAGGCATAGACGAGAGTTATCCTGCCGACCTGCCCACGCGCCAGATTGCGGAGTTTATCTCCCAGAAGAAGGCTGCGGCTTATCGTGAGACGATGGCTGCCGACGAACTGGTCATCACTGCCGACACCATTGTCGTGCTGGGTAACGAGGTGATGGGCAAGCCCAAGGATGAGGCTGATGCCTGTCGTATGCTCCGCGAACTCAGCGGCAATACTCATCAGGTCATCACTGGCGTAACGCTCACCACCCGTGAGCGCCAGCAGTCGTTCTCCGTACTTACCGACGTCACCTTCAAGACGCTCTCCGACGACGAGATTCACTATTACGTCACCCATTACCGTCCTTTCGACAAAGCCGGCTCCTATGGCATTCAGGAGTGGATAGGCTATGTGGGTGTCACCCAACTCAATGGCAGTTACTTCAATGTCATGGGTCTTCCCGTCCAGCGCATCTACGAAGCTCTTCGTACGTTTTAATTTGAATTGTCTCCACAATTGTAAAGTTTTTTTAGTTAAACATAAGTTTTTGTTTTGAGTCTTCACTGGTACCTTGTTTAGACCCCCTGTTTCTCCCTAATTTCGGGGGACAAGGGAGATATGCCTTTTCTCTATCAGAGATGTGCCTTCTCACTCATCGTGATGTGCCTTTTCTCTTTCAGCGATTGGCCTTCTCGCTGTCAGCGTTCTGGCGTGTCTCTCTCGAATCACAAACCAAAGTTTTATCGACGACGGAACTCGGCGCAGGTGATGGCGGTAGCGATGGCTACATTAAGGCTTTCGGCAGTCTCGCCAGAGGTGTTGTAGTTGGGAATGAGTAGTTTGTGGGTGACGAGCTGGCGAATGGCAGGAGAGATGCCGTTGCCCTCGTTGCCCATAACGATGATGCCCTCGGGGGAGAGTTGTTGCTCATAGATGTTCTGGCCGTCGAGTAGGGTGCCGTAGATGGGGCAATGGGCGGACTTGATGAGCGCTTCAAGGTCGGTATATATAATATGTACGTGCGCGAGAGAGCCCATCGTGGCCTGCACAACCTTGGGATTATAGCAGTCGGCAGTATCTTCAGAACAATAGATGGTCTGGATGCCAAACCAGTCGGCAATGCGGATGATGGTACCTAAATTGCCTGGGTCCTGAACACCATCGAGGGCCAATGATAATTCCGAATTCCGAATTCCGAATTCCTCATTACGGGCGACTTCGCGATTTGTGAAATGTAACTCGTCATTATTGGGAATTTCGAAAACAGCCAATACCTCTTGTGGATGCTGCAAAAAACTGAGTTTGCGCAACTCATCGTCTGTGACGAGTTGGGCGTTGGGGCGTTCAGTGGTAGAGAAAATGGTGTGGGCACGATAGCCAGCGCGTTGAAGGTCGCCAACAACCTTGGGACCTTCGGCAACGAAAAGGCCTTCTTTCTTGCGATTTTTCTTCAATTCCAGCGAGTGAACCCACTTAATTTGGTTCTTTGTCAACATTTTCTTCCGATTTTTGTCGCAAAGATACGAAATTATTCGTAATTTTGCAGCATAATGCGAGAGAAAATCATCTTTTATGTGCTTTTGGCACTCTTGATTACCAGTTGCGCAGAGACGAAATACGTCCCTGATGGGGAGTATTTGCTGGACAGGGCCGACCTGCGTTGTGACGAGCCAGCACGCTATATCAGTCTGACGGATATGCGTTCCTTTATCCGCCAACAGGGTAATTCCAGATGGTTCTCTACCGCTAAGTTGCCCTTGAAAACCTATTCGTTGTCGGGTCGAGATTCCACGAAGTGGATTAACCGCATGCTGCGCAGTATGGGTGAAGAGCCTGAACTCTATGACTCCGTACAGTCGCTGCTGTCGCTGCAGGCCCTGACGGCACAGATGCAGAATCTGGGCTATCTGCGTGCTTCTGCCGACGTGCAAGTCCAGAAGAAAGGCAAGAAAGTGCGCACACTCTATACCCTGCATCCAGGCATTCCGTACTATCTGCGTAATGTGAGCTATGACATTCAGGATACGGCCATTGCCCGACTGCTGGACGAGATACCCTCCGAGAAGCGCGTGTTGCAGAAGGGTATGGTGTTCAATGCCGACAATCTGGATAGCGAGCGCTCGCGGATTACACAGTATCTTGTCAATCGCGGATACTACCGTTTCAACAAGGACTTTATGACCTATCGGGCTGACTCTATTGAGGGTTCTAACCAGATAGACCTTACGCTGGTGTTGCACCCCTTCCTGGACAATGCGAAACAAGCCCGTCCGCACCAGGTTTATACGATTGGTCGCATCAACTACCTCAGTGGCGACCCTGACGACCCCGTTATCCCCCTGCGCAGGAAGGTGTTGGAGCGCAATACATTCCTCACCGAGGGCGACATCTATTCGGCTCGTGACCTGCGTAACACCTACAACCACTTCGGACGTCTGGGTATTGTCCGTTATACCAACATCTCTTTCCAGGAGGATGAGGACGAGCCCGTGCTCGACTGCGACATCAACCTTAGCATGAACAAGTCGTCGACCATCTCGTTCCAGCCGGAAGGTACCAATACCTCTGGTGACCTTGGTGCAGCGTTTACTGTTACCTTCCAGAACCGTAACCTTTTCCGCGGGTCGGAGACGTTCTCGATAGACCTGCGTGGTGCCTACGAAGCCATTAAAGGACTGGAAGGCTATGGTGGTGGTAACTTCATAGAATACAGCGTAGGCTCCAGACTTACCTTCCCACGATTCATTGCGCCTTTCCTCGCCAGCAGTTTCCGTCGTCGCATCAATGCTACCTCTGAGTTGGCTGCTAACTGGGATATGCAGAACCGTCCGGAGTTCCATCGTCGTGTGTTCTCCGTGGGATGGCGATACAAGTGGAACGACCAAGGACACCACGACCGCTATACGGTGGACCTGTTGGACTTGAACTATATCTACATGCCGTGGATTAGTCCAACCTTCAAGAGTGAGTATCTGGATAATAAAACGTCGCGCAACTCCATTCTGCGCTACAACTACGAGAACATCTTCATCATGAAGTTCGGTTTGGGTTATTCGTATAACAACAACCGATGGGCCATCAAGGCTAATGTGGAGACTGCGGGTAATGTGCTGAACTGGATGGCGCGTAGCCTGCATTTCCATACGAATACCGAAGGACAATACACTTTCCTTGATATTGCCTATGCACAATATGCCCGAGGAACGTTTGACTTTACACGCAATATCAACCTCAGTTTCAACAACCAGTTGGTATTCCACGTCGGTTTCGGTATAGCCTATCCTTATGGCAACAGTACCATTCTGCCTTTCGAGAAACGCTTTTTCTCAGGAGGTGCCAACAGTGTAAGAGGATGGAGCGTCCGCTCGCTGGGACCAGGTAAGTTTGTGGGAGAAGACGGACGTATCGACTTCATTAACCAAACGGGTGATATGAAGCTCGACCTGAATATGGAGTATCGTGCCAAGTTGTTCTGGAAATTCAGTGGTGCGCTGTTTATCGACGCAGGTAACATCTGGACACTACGCGACTATGAAGACCAGCCCGGTGGACAGTTCCAGTTCTCGGAGTTCCTCTCACAGCTGGCTGCCAGCTACGGCTTGGGCATTCGTCTGAACTTCGACTTCTTCTTGGTGCGTTTCGATATGGGTATGAAAGCGGTTAATCCTGCATACGATGACCATATTGGTCACTTCCCGCTACTCCATCCGAAACTCAGTCGTGACTTTGCTTTTCACTTTGCGGTAGGCTTGCCATTCTAACCAACCAACTGCCGTTGCGTTTGACAACGGTAGTGTGGAACACGGCCTTGTCTATTTGTGAGGGTTCTTCGCCTGCAACGGTGGGTTTCACGCTGTTGCATACCACCAACTCGACCACGCGCAAGGTGTCGTTAGCCTCAGGGAAGAAGTCGGTAGCTTCCACCTGGGCAGCATGCTGCTTCAGCAAATCAAGGTCTTGTTGGGTGGTATTGGAGGCAGCAAACTGCAACCAGCGACGGCTCTCAGGAGTACACAATGCCTCAGCCGCGTGATAGTCGCAGTTGAAAAAGGCCTCGCCCCATTGAACAGCTGTTGAGGTGGCCTCGTTGTCGTCATTCTGTATCATGTCGCAGGCGGCCAGCAATAATGATAGCGCCAATACTAAGGTTTTCTTCATTGTTTACGGTCTATTTTTCCTGCAAAGATAAAAAAAAATAGTTATTCTGCATAATCATTGGCAATTATTTTGTAATTTTGCAGTCAAATTGTAAAAAAATCATGCTGAAGTTTATCTCTTTCGGTAGTGGAAGCAGCGGAAACTGCTACCTGTTGGCAACTAAGACCGACACACTGCTCATAGACATAGGAGTGGGGTTGAGGGGCCTGAAGAAAGCCTGTCGTGACTATGGCGTCAGTCTTTCCAGCGTGCATCATGTGCTCATCACGCACGATCATGCTGACCATATCAAGTCGGTGGGAGCCTTCAGCAACGAATACAATGTTCCTATCTATGCTACGCAGGAGGTACATGATGGCATTAACCGTAACTACTGTGTGGTGAAGAAGGTGCCTGCTGAGTTGGTGGGATTGGTGAAGAAAGGTGAAACCATTCAGTTAGGCGACTTCACGGTAACGCCTTTTGCTGTGCCTCATGACAGTGCCGACAATGTGGGCTACTTTATCGAGGCTGAGGGTACAAACTTCTGTCTGATAACGGATGCGGGTGCTGTGACCGATGAGATGAAGACGTATATCAACAAGGCACACCACCTGGTCATTGAAGCCAATCACGACATTGAGATGGTGCAGAACGGTCCTTATCCGCAGTTCCTGAAAGACCGCATCCTCTCTGGTACAGGTCATATGAACAATCACGACTGTGGTATCGCTATCATTGAGAATATGTCGGAGCAGTTGAAGAATGTGTGGCTCTGTCATCTCAGCGAGGAGAATAACCATCCCGAACTGGCACGTAAGACGGTGGAGAGTATCTTGCGTGACTATGGTGTGATTGCTGGTGTGGATGTTCGCTTGGAGATTCTCAAGCGTACAACGCCCACAGGTCCCTTCGAATTGGATTAGTCAAACTGCATGGCCTTGACGGGCTGAATGTGCGATACCAGATAACTGGGCGCTATCAGCACGAAGACGGAGATAAGCAGCGTAGCAACATTGAGAATGATGATGATGGGAATATTGAGTTCCATCGGTGCCGTATCAACATAATAGCTGGTGGGGTCGAGATGGATGAAGCCTGTCTGCTGTTGCAGCACCACCAAACCAATACCAATCACGTCGCCCAACAATAGTCCCTGACTGATAATATAAGCAGAAAACCACAGGAATGTGTGGCGCACCGTACTGTTGCATGCTCCCAAGGCTTTCAGGATGCCTATCATCTGGGTGCGTTCCAGGATGATGATGAGCAGTCCGCTAATCATGGTAAAGCCTGCCACGCAAACCATTAGCGCCAGAATAATCCATACGTTGATATCGAGCAGGGACAGCCACGAGAATATCTGTGGGTAAGCCTCGAAGATGGTTTGCGAGGCGAGTGTCTCGCCATAACGGTCGGTGTGATTCTTGATCAATTGGATGACCTGTATGTTGGTTTCGTCAATGTGCTCAAAGTCCTTGACCAATATCTCTGCACCGCTACACTGGTCTTTCTCCCAGTCGTTCAGACGGCTGGTAGTGCGCAGGTCGGTAAGACAGAGTACATCGTCGAACTGCTTCATGTTGCTCTGGTAGATGGCGCTAATGGTAAAGCGTCGGGCACGCACATCGTCATAAGCGATGAAGTAAGCATAAACCTTGTCGCCAACATGCAACTGTAGCTTGTCGGCCATCTTGCGCGAGATGACAATCTTGTTGCTACTCTTTTGGCTGCTGAACGTGGGAAGGGTGCCTTCTTGCAGGTTCTGACGGATAAATGACAGGTCGTAGTCTTCACCAATACCCTTGAAGGCCACACCGAGGAAATCGCTGTCAGTCTTCAAGATGCCCTGCGTCATGGTGTAACACTCCACATGACGGATGTTGGGAATCTTCTTGAGTTTGCGCATCAGCGTGTCGCTGATGGCAATAGGTGCCGGTATGGCTGTCTGTTGGGTCACAAAATTGGTAATCTGTATGTGACTGCCAAAACCCATCACTTTGTTCTGGATGGTATGCTTGAACCCCAAGATGACACTCACCGTTATAATCATCACGGCAAGCCCTATCGCAACACCAACGGTAGCGATACGAATAGCAGGACGACTCACCTCATGGCGGTCGCCCTCAGAGAAATAGATGCGGCGTGAAAGAAAAAACGGAAGATTCATTCCACTCTTCCAGGATAAGCCTCTAAAGCCTTCTGCAGTACGACAAGGGCACGCTCCAGGTCTTCTTTCTTCAGCACGTAGGCGATACGCACCTGATTGATGCCGGCACCTGGGGTGGTGTAGAAACCAGCAGCGGGAGCCATCATCACTGTCTCGCCCTCATATTCGAAGTCGGCCAAACACCAGCGACAGAACTTCTCTGCATCATCAACAGGCAATTTGGCAACAGTATAGAAGGCACCCATGGGAATCGGCGAATAGACACCAGGAATACGGTTCAGTCCGTCGATGAGACACTTACGGCGTTCCACATACTCGTCATAAACATCACGGTAATACTCCTCAGGGGCATCGAGGGATGCCTCGGCAACAATCTGACCAATGAGGGGAGGAGAGAGGCGAGCCTGACAGAATTTCATGACTGCCTTGCGAACCTCCTGATTCTTGGTAATCAAGGCACCAATGCGGATACCGCACTCTGAATAGCGCTTTGAGACGGAATCGATGAGGATAACGTTCTGCTCGATACCTTCCAAATGGCAGGCAGAGATATAGGGTGAACCCGTATAGATGTACTCGCGATACACTTCGTCGGAGAAGAGATAGAGGTCGTACTTCTTCACGAGGTCGCGTATCTGGTTCATCTCACGGCGGGTATAGAGATAACCCGTCGGGTTGTTGGGGTTGCAAATCATGATGGCACGGGTGCGGTCGTTGATGAGTTCCTCGAACTTCTCTACCTTGGGCAGTGAGAAACCTTCATCAATCGTCGTGGCAATAGTGCGGATCTTGGCACCAGCAGAGATGGCGAAAGCCATATAGTTAGCGTAGGCAGGTTCTGGTACGATAATCTCGTCACCAGGATTCAGACACGACAGAAAGGCGAACAGTACCGCCTCGCTACCACCACTGGTGATGATGATGTCGTCCGCCGTTACGTTGATGTTATACTTTGCGTAATAGCTGACTAACTTCTCGCGATAGCTGAGGTAGCCTTGCGAGGGTGAGTATTCAAGGATGTCACGATCAATGGTTTTCAACGCGTCAAGACCCACCTGAGGCGTTGGTAGATCGGGCTGTCCAATGTTCAGATGATACACGCGTGTTCCACGTTTCTTGGCTGCGGCAGCCAAAGGTGCGAGTTTCCTGATAGGTGACTCTGGCATCTCCACTCCGCGTACTGATATTTCTGGCATGTTGTTTAATTTACGTAAATCGCTTGCAAAGGTACGAAATAATTCATAATAAATAATGCATAATTCATATTTTTTTTGTACTTTTGTGCCCTGAAAAATAAATTTGTACGTATGAACTACGAAGAAATGCTTGCTGCCAAAAACGATGGAAGACTGAATAAGACCCGTCTTCCTATCGGTGAATACTACCGTGTTCAGATTGATGGAAAATACCGTGCCGTGGTTGATGTCCGTCAGGAATTGAACAGTAGCATCGTCTTCTCTGGGGCTTTGAAAACAGAGTGTGAGCGCAATAAGGCGCTGGTAAACCGCCATCAGTTGCACTATACGCCCGTGATGGATGAGAACGGGGAGGTACGGCAGTTGGAGGTCGAGGCGGGTGTCTTTCTCTCGATGGAGCAGTTGCTCAATGAGAGTCCTGCCATTGTTGCCGAAAAGGGCTTCGTTGACAATACGTTACAGGCTTTGGTAGATATCACCACCTATCTGCATAGTCAGGGTATCAAGCATGTGTGCTACTCGCCCAAGAGTGTGCTGGTGCGCAAGGGTGATCACGCCATCATGCTGCTCTCCCACGGTTCGTTCTACTTGGCGATGGACGACCAGCGCTCCTTCTATGGTGACGATGCTGTCTTCGTGGCTCCTGAGGTGTTGGATCATGGAACAATTGATGAGCGTTGTGATGTCTATTCTATCGGTAAGTTCATGGAGACTATCTTCCAGCGTGCCGATATGACGATGGAATACCGCAACGCCTTGAAGAAAGCTACCAGCGAGAAACCTGAAGATCGCTACGAGACCCCTCAAGCGCTATTGAAAGCTGTGCAGGCACGTCGTAGCATGATGCATTCGGCCCTGATGTTGCTGGCTGCCGTCGTCGTTGCCCTCATCATCTTTGGCATCTATGCTGAACTGGTACCTGAACCCGTAAATGTGGAGTATGTGAAGCCTGCCCCACGTCAGGCTACTGACGACCTGTTGGACGATGGCTTCAAGCCGGAAGACTTGGGCGTTGTCAGTGCTGACTCCCTGACTGAGGCGCAGCAAGAGAAGCAACGTGTCTATCAGGCTAAGGCTGAAGAGATTTTCCGTAAGAACTATGAGAAAGAGGCTGACCGCATTCTCTCTAAGATATATAATAAGGATTATATGAACTCGACGGAGAAGCAGTTTGCGGCACAGAGTCAGGCAACCATTGAGGAACTCATGAAGACTCAGCAGAAGATGGGAGCCGATGCCAGCCTTACGCCTGAACGTTCTCAACTCATTGCGAGTGAGATTATCGAGCGTCTTACTAATGAGAAAAAGAAACAGTTGAAGAATAATAAGTAAAGTATTAATAATCAATAAAATGAGATCAAGAACAGCAATTTGGTTTGAGTGCAAGATCGCCTATGAGAAAGTAATGGATGACGGCTTGCAGAAGAAGGTAACAGAAAACTATGTAGTCGACGCCCTGAGTTTTACAGAGGCAGAAAAACGTATCATGGAGGAGATGTCGAGTTACATTAGTGGTGAGTTTACCGTCAAAGACATCAAGATAGCCCCCTATGGTGAAATTTTCTTCTCTGACGAAGAAATGGCTGACCGTTGGTATAAGTGCAAACTGCAGTTTATCACTATTGACGAGAAAACAGAGAAGGAGAAGCGCTCTAATGTCAACTATCTGGTGCAGGCTGGTACACTGAATGGTGCCGTCAGAAACATCGATGAGGTGATGGGTGGCACCATGATAGACTATGTCATTGCCTCTGTTGCTGAGACAACGTTGATGGATGTCTTTGAGTATGGCAAAGAAAAGCACGACGACAAGCCCGAATACGAAGGATAATGTACGACGTTAAAGGACAACTGCATCAGGTGCTTGACGCACTTCCTGAAGGTGTACGTCTGGTAGCTATCTCCAAGTATCACCCCAACGAGTATATCGAGGCGGCATACGAAGAGGGTCAGCGAATCTTTGGAGAAAGCCACGAACAGGAGTTGCGCCAGAAGCACGAGACGCTCCCCAAGGATATAGAGTGGCACTTCATTGGTCATCTGCAGACCAACAAGGTGAAGTATATTGCTCCTTATGTCACGATGGTAGAGGCTGTTGACTCGCTGAAACTGCTGAAGGAGATTGACAAGCAGGCTGCTAAGTGTGGGCGTGTTATCGATGTGCTGTTGGAACTGCATATCGCAGAAGAAGAAACGAAATACGGACTGACGCCTGATGCGTGCCGTCAGCTTTTGGCTGATGGTGAATGGCGCGAACTCAGTCATGTGCGTATCTGTGGTCTGATGATGATGGCGTCGTATGTTGATGACGAACAGCAGATACGTAGCGAGTTCCGTTTGGCACATAGCCTCTTTGACGAAATCAAAGAACGCTATTTCGCTGATGCTCCCTGGTTCTGTGAACGTTCATGGGGCATGAGCCACGACTATCCGATAGCTGTGGAAGAGGGCTCGACGATGGTGCGTGTCGGAACGTCTATTTTTGGTCCCCGCGTCTATTGAAGTAATACTGGTCGCGCTTTCTCGTGATGCTGCCGTAGTTGATAGCGTGCATGGGACAGTAGTGATAACAGGCCAGACAACAGGTACATTTCCCATTGTGAAGCCACGTGGGAGGTGTACCTTCAATATTGTCAACAGGGCACACCTTACTACATTTGCCACAGCGGGTGCATGCGTCACTGTCCACAGTGAACTTCTTGTCAGTAATCATCTTCTGGTTGAAGTAGGCGCCGATGACGTAGGAGTAGAGTCGGGGAGTGGCGCCTTTCTCCAGTTCTTCGATACCCCGTTTGCAGTCTTTGATGATGCTGATGATGTGGTGCAACTGGTGTCTGGCATTCTCAATCTTCCAATGTTCTTTGTCTATTGGGTCGGTCTTCATGAATGGCAGACAGACATATGACTCCGGCATAATCACAGAGAATACGGCTTCTGCCTGTAAAGGACCATCGTCCTCCGTCCTGAGCGCATTGTTCATGGCCAAGTCCTTGTTGAATATGGCCATGGCTTCGCCCATATTGTCACCGCAAGTCGTTAAGGCCCAACAAAAGTGTGGACGCTTGCCTGTCAGTACCAGTTGACGGATGAACATTCGAACGATTCTGGGTGGTTGCCAACCATGTGTCGGAAAACAGAAGCCGATGCGCTCGTCTTCCTGTAACTTGAACTCAAAGCGTCTCTCTTTGATTAGATTGGGGATGTATAACAGTTCTTCCCCGATGGCTTCTGCTATCTGCTGAGCTACCCATCGTGTGTTGCCTGTTCCAGAGAAATAAAAAATCATTTATGTTAAGAATTTTAGAGTCAGAAATGGTGGTATTTTGCTATAAATCATAAATTTTGCACAAAAATAATCATTTTTTTGGTAAATAATAACAATTATATCAATTTTTTTTGTAAATTTGCAAATGAAATGTATAAATAAATTCTTCACAGGGTTATGGCAAAGTATAATATTACAGAGAAAAAAGCTAAAGAGGCTGTCTATCGCAGTCTCGTCAGCCCTAAGTTGATGGACGAGATGAAGGAGAAAATCCTGAGAATCATCGTCATGGAGAAGAAGTACAAGGACAAGGATTATTCAGCCAAGAAACTAGCCGAGGATTTAGGAACGAATACGCGTTATATCTCAGCTGTGGTGAATGTCCGTTTCCACATGAACTACACTTCTTTCGTCAACAAGTTCCGAATTGAGGAAGCAATGACTATCCTCGTAGACCGCAGATATCAGGATTTGCGCATGGAGGAGGTCAGCGACATGGTTGGTTTTGCCAATAGACAGTCGTTCTATGCTTCGTTCTACAAAATCATGCACATGACACCGCGTGAATATCGCCTGCAGCATTTGGCTCAACATCCTGCTGAAAAGGTAAAACACGAGAAAAAGTCGCATTGAACACACGATGAACTATTCGGAACGCTTTGCGGACATTCAATTGCTCAGATACCGTTTGAACGGATTTGAGCAATTGTCTTTGTTACAGAAAAAACTGATTTATTACCTTTCGAAAGCGACGCTTTACGGGCGTGATATCACTTTCGACCAGTTCGGACGCTATAACCTCCGCATCCGTAAGATGCTGGAGGCGGTATATACTAATCCTGCTATCAATCATGATACTGATGACTTCCGTGCTCTGGAGGTCTATCTCAAGCGTGTCTGGTTCTCTAATGGCATCTACCACCACTATGGTACGGAGAAATTCGAGCCTGGCTTCACTGCCGACTACCTGCGTAGTGTTCTAGGGCAGACGGATACCAGGAAGTTACCACTACGTGATGGCGAAACGGTTGAGGCGATGTGCAACGAACTGTTTCCTGTCATCTTTGATTCAACGGTATTACCCAAGCGTGTCAATAAAGCTGATGGTGAGGACCTTTTGCTGACTTCTGCCTGCAACTTCTATGAAGGTGTGACCCAGCAGGAAGCAGAACAGTTCTATGCTCAACGCAAGACTGCTGATGAAGGCAATCCACGCCCCCTGTCACACGGTTTGAATACGACGCTTGTCAAGCGCAATGGTGTTGTAGAGGAAGATATCTGGAAGGTTGATGGACGTTATGGCAAGGCTATCCAGCAGATTGTCTATTGGCTGAAGAAAGCAAAGGGTGTTGCTGAGAATGCTCGTCAGCAACGTGTCATCGAACTCCTTATCGACTATTACGAGACGGGCAATCTGCAACGTTTCAACGACTACTGTATCGAGTGGGTTGGTGAACATGATGGAAGGGTAGATTTTGTCAATGGTTTTATCGAGGTCTATGGCGATCCATTAGGACTGAAAGGTTCGTGGGAGGGTATTGTGGAATACAAGGATTTGGAGGCTACCAAGCGTACACAGACCATCAGTCAGAATGCACAATGGTTTGAGGACCATTCTCCTGTCGATCCACGTTTCCGTAAGCCTTATGTCAAGGGTGTTACTGCCAATGCCATCTGTGCTGCTATGTTGGGTGGCGACGAATATCCCTCGACGGCTATTGGTATCAATCTTCCCAATGCCGACTGGATTCGTGCAGAATATGGTTCGAAGAGCATCACCATTTCGAATATCACAGAAGCCTATAACAAGGCGGCTCATGGTAGTGGTTTCAAGGAGGAATTTGTTATCGACCAGGACACACTGGCCATCATAGAGAAGTATGGAGATAAGTGCGACGACCTGCATACAGACCTGCATGAATGCTTGGGACATGGTAGCGGGCAGTTGTTGCCTGGTACTGATCCTGATGCGTTGAAGGCATACGGCAATACTATTGAGGAGGCGCGCGCCGACCTCTTTGGACTCTATTATATTGCAGACCATAAATTGGTGGAGTTGGGACTGTTGCCCGATGATAATGCCTATCAGGCTCAATACTACAGCTATATCATGAATGGTCTGATGACACAGCTCATTCGCATAGAACTAGGTCGTCAGATAGAGGAGGCACACATGCGCAACCGTTCGCTGATTGCCCATTGGTGCTATGAACAGGGTGGGGACGTTGTTACGCTGGAGAAACGTGACGGCAAGACCTTTGTGCGCATCAACGACTATCAGGCACTCAGAACACTCTTTGCCCGGCTGTTGGCAGAGATACAACGCATCAAGAGCGAGGGCGACTATGAGGCGGCTCGTCAATTGGTGGAGCGCTATGCTGTGAAGGTGGACTCATCGTTGCACCAGGAGGTTTTGGAACGTTACAAACGTCTCAATCTTGCGCCCTATAAGGGTTTCATCAATCCTGTCCTCCAACCAGTTCTTGACGCTCAGGGCGAAATAAGCGACATACAGGTTGATTATACGGAGAGTTATGTTCATCAAATGTTACGCTATGGGCAAGAGTATGGTACGCTGTAAGATGTAAGAAGGAAGAAGTAAGATGGAAGATGTAAAAGATAAGATTAAGGAAATCAAACAATCGTTTCGTCAGATGATGGACGGGTCGGTGGCTCAGTCGATGCGCGACAAAGGACTGAACTACCATCTCAACTGGGGGGCAACATTGCCACGTCTGAAGGCTAAAGCTGAGGAACTTGGCCCTGACTATGATTTGGCAATAGCCTTGTGGAAAGAGAATGTCCGTGAGTGTAAGATTCTGGCTACGATGTTGATGCCTGCTGATAAGATATTGCCGGAAGTCGTAGATATCTGGGTGGAGCAGATTCCCTCACAGGAGATTGCTGAACAGGCAGCCTTCAATCTCTTTCAACATCTGCCGTATGCTCCTGAGAAAGCATACCAATGGATTGCTTCTGACAAGGAATACGATCAACTCTGTGGTTTCCATGTGCTGACCCGTCTGTTTATGAATAAACAGGAACCCAACGAACGAGGCATCAACGAGTTCATAGATCAAGCATTGGCAGCGCTACAAGGCCCATTCCCCTCTGTTCGTAAGGCGGCCATGCAGAGTGTCTATCGCTTTGCCGAATTGGGTTTGATGTACGAACGGTTGGCAAAAAGTGCTACGAAATCCATCAATTTAGAAATTTTTTAAATAAATGTTGCCTTAATCTCCAAAAAAAGTAGTAATTTTGTGCGGTTTTTAACCACTATGACCACATAAAATGAGAGAAAACGTTAAGGCAACGGTCAAGAATATCTTGGCCAACTATCTGGAATTGAACAAGCGCAGGAAGACGCCAGAGCGCTTTACTATCCTCGATGCGGTGTATAGCATTACAGGGCATTTCACCTTGGAGGAACTTGGCGACAAACTGGCTGACGACTACAACTTCCCCGTGAGTCGTGCTACGCTGTACAATACGTTGCGTCTGTTTGTTGAATTGCGTCTTGTGGTGCGCCATCGTTTTCAGTCTACGACGAAATATGAGGCCTGCTACGACAATAACAGCCATTGCCATCAGATATGTACGATGTGTGGAAAGGTTACCGAGGTGAAGTCGCACCAAGTCAGCGAGGCTATCAACAGCATGCCTACGCGACGTTTCCATAAAGATGGTTTTATGCTCTATGTCTATGGCATCTGTAGTTCGTGTCAAGCCAAGACGAGACGCCATGCGGAGAAGAAACAGAACAAGAAGGATTAAGAGAATACAGGGATAAAATAGTTTAAACAATAGATAAGACAATGAATCAAGGTAAAGTAGATGTCCTGCTCGGTTTGCAGTGGGGCGACGAAGGAAAGGGTAAGGTAGTCGATGTGTTGACTCCCCAGTACGATGTTGTTGCCCGTTTTCAGGGCGGCCCCAATGCCGGTCATACACTGGAGTTTGAGGGTCAGAAGTATGTGTTGCGCTCTATTCCCTCTGGTATTTTCCAGGGTGGTAAGGTCAACATCATTGGAAATGGTGTGGTGTTGGCTCCCGATCTCTTTATGGAGGAAGCCAAGGCTTTGGAGGCTAGTGGTCATGCACTGAAAGAGCGTTTGCATATTTCCAAGAAGGCTCACCTGATTATGCCTACTCATCGCGTACTCGATGCTGCCTATGAGGCTCAGAAGGGTAAGAACAAGGTGGGCACAACAGGTAAAGGTATTGGTCCGACGTATACTGACAAGGTTAGTCGTACTGGTCTGCGCGTTGGTGATATCCTCGACAATTTTGAGGAGAAATATGCTGCTGCCAAGGCTCGTCACGAGGCTATTCTGAAGTCGCTGAACTTCGAATACGACATTACTGAGGTGGAGAAAAAGTGGTTGGAGGGTATTGAGTACCTGCGTCAATTCCCCATCGTTGACAGTGAGCACGAGATCAATGGTCTGTTGCGCAATGGTAAGAGTGTATTATGTGAAGGCGCTCAGGGCACGATGTTGGATGTCGACTTCGGCAGCTATCCTTTCGTAACCTCTTCAAACACCATCTGTGCTGGTGCCTGCACGGGTCTGGGCA
>JAEEGG010008953.1_pt1 | contig 22566 bp, 16 predicted proteins | sample 9134161 | NCBI WGS metagenome assembly JAEEGG01 (sample SAMN16246543, study PRJNA631951) | gut metagenome | biome: gut microbiome; feature: rumen; material: CR-attached | host: Bos | place: Iran: Karaj | collected 2018-10
TCCTGCAAAATGAGCTATTGAGCATTTTTGAACGTCAATTTTGGTGCTGAAACGTTTGAATCGCTCAAAATACCTGTATTCATCAGCCTTTGAAGACTATTCCATCCTGCAAAATGAGCTATAGGTCTTTAACTCCCCATAATTATATAGTATTAGCGTTTTGGCTTGTGAACCGACGTATTGGTTGCACCATAATTGTTGACGGTCAGCAGTATGTGGAAATACTCGTCATAGCTGTCATCGGGTGATCCTACGCTGACCACGAACTTCAGCACATTGCCTGACACCTCCTCGAAATTCATTCCTAACAGCACACCACTTTCCTTGAACTGCGCCGGCAGAATATTCATGAAATTCTGCTTGGTGAAACGCTTGTCAAAGAAAGTGCTGCCGTCAGCACGCTTCACCGTAAGGTGGATGGCATTGTCGAAATATTCAAAATCGTGATTCTTCACTTTTGATAAACTCTCGTCTGCCGTACGCACCGTACTGTAGGCATATTTTCCTCCGCCTATCCATGACACCTCGCCATTTATGGTTTCGTCTGTCATACGCTGCGTTTCAGTGTGTGGCTTGTCCATCACCTTGTCAACAACGATTTCCTCCGGCTGTTCCTTCTTTTCCTTGCATGAAACAAGAGACAGCACCCCCATAAACAGCAAGAAGCAAAGTTGTGCTTTGCTTCTTACCTTATTATATAGTGTTTGTTTTGTCATTTCTTACTTTGTCAAACGCTCTATGTATTTGTCGATATCCTGTGAAACTACGCTGTTAACATACTTCTCTTTGATGTTCTTGTATATTGCGAGAGCCTCATCATTCTTTTTCTGACTCTCGAGCAGGCGTGCAGCCTGAACGAGGTATGTTGGTGACAAGCTGTTATTCACACCGTCAGCAGCACGCGAATCAGCCATGTCGGCAGCTTTCTTCAACTTGCTGATAGCCTCATCCACCTTGCCAGTGTTTGCATATGCATTGCCGAGTGCAGCAACCATTGCCGGGCTTATCACTGCATCACCCTTCGGTGAGAAGTCCTCAAGATACTTCACAGCCTCCTGCCATTTGCCCTGCTGAGCATAGCACAAGCCAGCGTATCCTCTTGCAAGGTTAGCAGCATCGGTGCCACCATAGTTCTCAGAGATAGCGAGGAAACCCTCGTAAGTCTTATCGCCGTTGAGTGCCTTCTGGAAATCCTGCTGTGCGAAAGCATCCTGTGCCTTAGCCATTGCTGTTGCAGCCTTATCCTCACGCGGACCAGCGATGAATGATTTATAGCAGATGAAACCTGCGATGATTACTATCACAGCAGCCACTGCAATGAGTATCTGCTTACGATACTTCAGGAAGAACTCCTCCTGATTGTTCAGGCTCTGCTCCACTGCAGCAGCCTCATTTACATTTTTCTGTGCCATTATTATTTTTTAGTTTTCGTTATCTTATACCCTGCTTTGTCATGAATCCACGCAAAGCAAATGCAAAGTTAGCAATTTTATTTGAAATAACGAAATATATTCACATTTTTTTTGTTTATAGTTCTTCTAACATCAATGTCAGTTGGCATTCTCTGATATATACATCAGTCGGACGAGACGTATATCATCGTCGGAGTAATCTCCGTCAAACTCTTCGTAGGCATCGTTGAGCGAATCGGTCTCTGCATCCTCAAAATATCCATAGATGTCATCGAGTTGTTCCTCATCCATGGTGCTCTCCACATAGTAGCGTATGTCAAGGCGCGTACCACTATAGACGATGGCTTCCAGTTCATCAAGGAGCCCGGGGAACTTGATGTGCAATGACTCTGCAATCTCGTTGAGCGGCATCTTGCGGTCTATACAGTTTATGATTTTCACCTTGCCAGCCGACTTGTTTGCCACGTTCCTCACACGGATGTCTTCAGGACGTATTATGTCGTTTTCCTCACAATACAGCTTTATCTGGTCAAGGAAAGGCTGGCCGAATCGTTTTGCCTTGCCCTGCCCCACTCCCTGTATGGTCTGTAGCTCCTCCATGGTTGTGGGATACATGGTTGCCATCTGTTCGAGAGATGTCTCCATGAATACGATATACGGCTGCACTCCGCGCTTGCGGGCCTCAGTGCGGCGCAAATCCTTGAGGATGGAGAAAAGCTGTTCATCAAGAGCGCCACTGACTGTACTTGGCTCAACGCTTTCTTCTGTAAACTGATTGTCCTCCGTGACATAGAAAGCATTGGGCTTCTCCTCGCCACGAAATTCCTTCAGCTTGCGTTTGCCAGCGGCAGTGAGTTTGAGATTGCCATAGGACTCTATGTCCTTGACGATGTAGCCGTCAACAATTGCCTGGCGTATTATCGGCATCCACAGTTTGTCGGGCATACCTTCTCCGATGCCGAATTCTGGGTTTTCGTGATGTTTGTGCGATTCTATCTCATCCGTAGGACGCCCCTTTATGAAGTCTATCACGTATGCAGAGTGATAGTTTTCCTTGAGCGTCGCCACGGCGGTGAGCAGGGCACGCAGTCCTTCGGTTGCCTCTATTCTCTGTTTTGGATGCAGGCAGTTGTCACAGTTGCCGCAGTTGTCTTGAGGATAATCCTCGCCGAAATATTTCAACAGAAGCTTGCGACGGCATATCGATGACTCTGCGTATGCCTTTGTCTCCTGCAACAGCAGCCGTCCCACCTCCTGTTCCGATGGTTGCTTAGTGTCTATCAGCTTCTCAAGTTTCTGCAAATCCTTGGTACTGTAGAAGGCTATGCACTGACCATCGCCGCCGTCACGGCCGGCACGGCCTGTTTCCTGGTAATAACCTTCGAGTGACTTCGGTATGTCATAATGTATGACGAAGCGCACGTCGGGTTTGTCAATACCCATGCCGAAGGCTATGGTGGCGCAGATGATGTCAAGACGCTCCATCAGGAAATCATCCTGGGTGGCATTGCGGACAGACGGTTCCAGTCCTGCATGATACGGTGCGGCCTTGATGTCGTTGGTGCGCAACACCTCTGCAAGATCTTCCACTTGCTTACGTGAGAGGCAGTATATGATACCGCTCTGTCCATTGTGTTGCTTTATGTATTTTATTATCTGCTTGTCAACGTCTGGTGTCTTTGCACGCACTTCATAATACAGGTTCGGACGGTTGAACGAACTCATGAATTCCCTGGAATCTTGTATGCCGAGGTTTTTCTTTATGTCTGTACGCACCTTCTCGGTGGCTGTAGCCGTCAGCGCAATGATTGGCGCACGACCGATATTGTCAACTATGGGACGTATGCGGCGGTATTCCGGACGGAAGTCATGTCCCCATTCCGATATACAGTGTGCCTCGTCAATAGCGTAGAAAGACACCTTGACACTGCGCAGGAAGTTCATATTCTCTTCCTTCGTCAGCGACTCCGGAGCGATATACAACAGTTTCGTCACGCCATCCCTGACATTTGCCTTCACCTGGTCGATGGCTGTCTTGCTCATCGACGAGTTCAGACAGTGCGCCACGCCGTCACGCTCACTGATTCCGTTGATTACATCAACCTGGTTTTTCATCAGTGCTATGAGTGGCGATATGACTATGGCTGTTCCCTCCATCAACAGCGACGGAAGTTGGTAGCACAAGGACTTGCCGCCTCCCGTAGGCATAAGCACAAAGCAGTCATTACCATCAAGCAGATGCCTGATGATTTCCTCCTGCTGACCCTTGAACGAGTCGAAGCCGAAGTAGTGCTTTAGCTGTTGATTAAGTGCGTAGCTCATATTTCACAGTTCACAATTCATAATGCATTATTCATGACTGATATTGCACAACATGACCATCACGCATCATACATCATGAATTATCAGAATTTGCTTTCCAGTTGTTTTTCTGCATACTCTTTCGTTACCTCGAACTTGGTGATGTTCTGCGACGGTGCCTCATACATGGCGTCGGTCATCACTGTTTCCACGATGGAACGCAGTCCACGTGCGCCAAGCTTGTACTCCACTGCCTTGTCAACGATGAAGTCGAGTGCCTCGGTGGTGAACGTGAGTTCTATCTTGTCCATCTTGAACAGCTTAATATACTGACGTACGATGGAGTTCTTCGGCTCCACGAGTATGCGGCGCAGTGCATCCTTGTCAAGTGGATTGAGGTGTGTGAGCACTGGCAGACGACCGATTATCTCTGGTATCAGTCCGAACGACTTGAGGTCTTGCGGTGCAACATACTGCATCATGTCGTTCTTGTCTATGCGCTTCACGTTCTGCACGCTGTTGTAGCCTATGGTGTGTGCATTCATGCGCTGTGCTATCTTGCGCTCGATGCCGTCAAAGGCTCCACCGCAGATGAACAGGATATTCCTTGTGTCAAGGTGTATGTAGTCCTGGTCAGGATGCTTACGACCACCCTTCGGCGGCACGTTGACGATGGTTCCTTCGAGGAGTTTCAGCAGTCCCTGCTGCACACCTTCGCCGCTTACGTCGCGTGTGATGCTCGGATTGTCGCTCTTGCGTGCTATCTTGTCAATCTCGTCGATGAAGACGATGCCGCGTTCAGCCGCCTTCTGGTTGTAGTCGGCTACCTGCAGCAGGCGTGTCAGGATGCTCTCCACGTCCTCACCCACATAACCTGCTTCGGTGAACACCGTAGCGTCAACGATGGTGAACGGCACGTTGAGCAGTTTGGCAATGGTACGTGCCAGCAATGTCTTGCCGGTACCTGTGGAGCCAACCATGATGATGTTGCTCTTTTCTATCTCCACACCATCCTGTTCCTCAGGCTGTGCCAGACGTTTGTAATGGTTATAGACCGCTACAGAGAGATATCTCTTTGCATCATCCTGTCCGATGATGTATTCATCAAGATACGCTTTTATCTCCTGCGGCTTGGGTACATTGCCCATTGACACCGCATCCACATCACCTGACTGTCTGGCAACCTCTGCGAGTTCATTGGATGTCATCCCTTCGGTTCCCAATCCGGCAATGCTGTTCGTTATCTCGTATGCCTGCTTTGCACAGTCGTCACAGATGAAGCCGTGCATACCCGTGATGAGCATGTTTACGTCGCGTTCACTGCGTCCACAAAAACTGCAACAGTTTTCTTTTCTTTTTACCACCTTATTATATTTACTATTTAGCTATTTACTAATTACTATTTATTTACTATTTTTCTTTATTTACTATTTTTCCTTGCTACAGCAATTCTCCTTATTTACTATTCTCATTTGCCTTGATTTTTGCCTTCATTGTAATTTGTCATAAATAGTAAATTCCAATCCGAATAGTAAATGAATAGTAACTAGTAAATAAGTAACTAGTAAATAAAAGTTTATTTTTTCTTCACCAGCACCTGGTCTATCATGCCATACTCCTTGGCCTCCTCTGCGGTCATCCAGTAGTTGCGATCAGAGTCCTGCCATACCTTCTCGAATGGAGTGTGCGAATGGTTGCTGATTATGGTGTAGAGTTCTTTCTTGAACTTCTGTATTTCCTTTGCCTCAATCTCAATGTCTGATGCCTGACCCTGCACGCCACCGAGCGGCTGGTGTATCATCACGCGGCTGTGCGGCAATGCCTGGCGCTTGCCTTCCTGACCAGCCACAAGCAGGACGGCACCCATTGATGCTGCCATGCCGGTGCAGATGGTTGCCACGTCGCTCGAGATGAACTGCATGGTGTCATATATGCCCAGTCCAGCGGTGACACTGCCACCGGGGCTGTTGATGTAGATTGAGATATCCTTGTCTGGCTCCGTAGAGTCGAGATACAGCAACTGCGCCTGTATCGTGTTGGAGGTATAGTCGTTGATTTCTGTTCCGAGGAAGATGATACGCTCCATCATCAGACGTGAGAACACGTCCATCTGCGTTACGTTCAACTGACGCTCCTCCAGGATGTAAGGGTTGAGATACTGGTTCTGCGCCTTCATCACGTCGTCTATCACCATGCCACTCATGCCCATGCGGCTTGTGGCAAACTTACGGAAATCGCTTGTAATATTCATCTGTCTTTATTGTAATAATGTATATAAACAAAGTATGAGAACATTGCACACGGCAACATTCTCATACAAAGTTACGAAAAAAGTTTTTAATTCACAAACTTTTTCTTCTGTTTTTTTCTGTCAGTTCTAAAAAACTGATGATTATTTGTCAGCCACAATCTTCGTTACTGTCTTGTTGCTGCCGGTTACGACTTCAACGAGATATACGCCTTTTGCAGGTACTTCAAAGTACACTGTGCCCTGACTTGCTTTCACTGATGCGAGGTGTGCACCGCCTACACTGTAGAGGTTGCATACAGAAACGTCAGCAATGCCAGACACTCTTACTGTACCGTTCTGACTGCTTATAGAGAGGTCGTCCTCTGCTGCAACCTGGCTTACTTCTGTCGTCGTACCATTTCGCTCTACGACGTTGGCGGTTGCATCTGCTCCTGTGTAGTTGACAGCAGCGTCGCCAGTCTTTCCTGCACCAAACAATGCATTGTCTGTTACCTTATTGCCCACTTTGCTACCCATATAAACAGCATATTCTTCTGATGATGTAATGGTATTGTCCTTGACAGTGTTGCTGTCTGAGTTCAATGTCAGCTTACCGTTTATAATGTTGTCGGTCAGCTGCGCATTCTTGCCGCTTACTGTAACATCTGCATTAAAGGTGTTGCCTGTGGCTATTGTTCCCTCTGGCAATGTCATTGCTGAGTTGACAGTATTCCCCTCAACCGTACAGTATGTACCCACAGTCATCGTTCCTCCACCGGTTATAACGTTATTCCTATATATATTCTTTGTGGCAACTGCACCATACTGGTTTGTAATCGCACTTCCTTTCATATTGATAGTGTTGCCTTCTATCAGGTTGCCCTCACCGCATACGGTGATGCCATACATGAATCCTGAACTGCCCGTTTCACTGTCAATTACATTGTTTGTATAGGTTATGTGGCTTGGATTTTCTCCCGAGCCTACAAACTGATTTGCAGACATTATGTTGCCGGAACTGCCTGTAATCTTGAATGTGTTGTTGTCAAAGACTGCTTTCTTACCTCCTTTACCTACTACAAGAATGCTTGAACCCGTGCCGCCGTTCTCGAAGTATGAGTTCTTGACGACTACGCTGTCTGCGCCCGTGTGTATGGCAAGGAAACCTGTGCCAGAACCAACGCCACCCATATTGCTTACCATCTTGATGTCATCAATGGTTACATTTGAGGCTCCAGTAACAAACAGGTCGCAGTTAAGAAACTCAAGTCCTGTGATATTTGTTGAGTCAGCACCTGCAACAACATTAAACTTAAGCCATTTCCTTTCTTCCTTCGTAGAGTTACTGTCGAAGAAGGCATCATGTGTTGAAGAAATGACATCCACCTTCTTGTTGATGAAAAGTGAATACTTGTCACCTTGGAATGTTCCCTGAAAGTCAAGCGTTGACCCTGCCGGAACACTTTCCTTCAGATAGCCGTCCTCGCCAAAGTAGGTACTGAAATTCTCATTGTTGATTACGAAAACCTCTGCATTTGCCTCGAAGCCGCAAAACAGACATGCGCTCAGCACAATAAAAAAATAAGTAATGTTTCTTTTCATATCGTTTGTTTAAAATCTTTAATTATATGCAAGTTTATGGGAGGACCGGACGGATGGATAGCCCTTTATGACAAGCAGAATTAGAGTCAAACCTGTGCAATCCGTTGTCTAAACTACGAATTAAACGAATTTTACGAATTATTCTATGCAGTACTCCGCATGGCAATTCGTGTAATTAGTGAAATTCGTTGTCTAAACTACGAATTAAACGAATTTTACGAATTATTCTATGCAGTACTCCGCATGGCAATCCGTCAAATCTGTGTAATCCGTTGTCTGTTCAAGTAGTCTTGACAAATATGTCAACATTATTCACTCATAGCGAAGCGAAGCACCTACGGGAGAACCGGACGGACAGAGAACCCATTACTGTTACGGTAGTAGGTGATGACATACGCAAAGTTCGAACCGAATTTTACGCTCCATGCGCTTTTCTGATTGACGCCATTGACAAGCGAAGCCGACCAGTAGTAGCCGTTCGAGCTAGCGCCACTGAGGTACGTATCGTAGCGAAAACCTGTAACGGGAAGGAAAATAGAGTTGTTCGTGTAGTTTTCTATTTTGCTCGTCACCAAGTAACCCAATACATTATCCTGTGATGTCCACTCCCATTTGCAGTTTTCGGTATTAAGCAGTTCTTCCATTTCTGCTTTGGTCGGCATACGCCATGCGCTGCCCCAGTTGGCCGTGGCTGCATCGTCGGTGGCGTCAAGCACAGTTTTGCCATCGGTGGCGTTGTATTTGGTGAATGTTGAGCCTGTTTCCGGGGCGTATTCGTATGTTGACCAACTGTAATCATCCTTCGGCTGAGTCTCGCCCCATGCGAAGTGGTTACCTTTGTCCTCTGGTTTTGTTGCACCAACATTGCAAGTTGCCCACTTCACACTCAGTCCGAGGTCAACGTATGTCGGAGTAAAGGTTGTCCAGCCGTTTGTTGCGCTCGCCGTGCCCATGTTCACTACATTATGGCGAGAGAACACACTGGTGTTGCCATTGTATGTACGGTATATTTCCGACATCTGACTGTCTGCATCGCCAAAGGTGATACATTCCATGGTAAAGCCATGCTCAAGCGTACCTGGCAATATGGCGATAAGATATGTGCCTGCGGCTATCTTCGTACCCTCAATTGCAGGTACGAGGCTGACGGTGGTTGACGCATCTGCGGTCGGTGTAACTGTAGATATGCCGTTCTCATCAAGAGTTACGGTGAAGCCTCCAGCGATGCCCTCGCCGCCGTTAGCGGTGAATGTTATCTTGTCGTACTCCTCTGTAGTGGTTACCTTGACGAAGGCGCAGACGTGCTTGAACTCACCGAGGGTGAGGTCTTCTGTCGTGCTGGTTATCTTGTCCGCATTGTCATTACGTGCAGTCATAATGGCTGCCCGTGGGTCGAAACTACCAGAAGTGGCAACCTGCTCTATAGGAAGCGACAGTCCGCTGATGCCATAGTCTGAGTCGATTGTCGCACTTTCCATGGCAGGATATACTGCGCAGTAACTCTTGGGATCAAGGGTCTGGATGGTGCCCACAAACTCGCCGACAGTTGCCCCTGCACCTGTTGCAAGTTCAAACATACAGTTGTTGTTGCCACCGTCGAACACGCTGATGGCGTCGCCAGTCTGCCATACTACGTTGGAGCCGTCAACAGCTGTGCGTGTGGCGCTGCCTTCCTGACTGGCAGTGAAGGTTACTTTATACTCACCCTTGACAGGTGCCTGGGCCAGTTCTATGTCGTTGCCGCAAGAGGCAAGCGTGAGCATGGCGCACACTGCTGCCATGCTACTATATGACTTGAATTTTTTCATGGTGCTTTTACAAATTAATTATTCTTTCTTTTAACTACGAATTCTTTATTTTAACTACGAATTAAACGAATTTGACTTCGTCGAGCTAAACCTTCACGGATTTTTCCTTTACAATCCTTTACAATCTGTGTGGGAATGACTACGAACTATACGAATTATTCTATGCAGTACTCCGCATGGTAATACGTGAAATTCGTGAAATTCGTTGTCTAAACTACGAATTATACGAATTATACGAATTTATATGTGCTGTACTCCGCATGGCAATCCGTCAAATCTGTGCAATCCGTTGTCTAAACTACGAATTATACGAATTATACGAATTTATATGTGCTGTACTCCGCATGGTAATACGTCAAATCTGTGCAATCCGTTGTCTAAATTACGAATTATACGAATTATACGAATTTATATGTGCTGTACTCCGCATGGTAATACGTCAAATCTGTACAATCCGTTGTCTAAACTACGAATTATACGAATTATACGAATTTATATGTGCTGTACTCCGCATGGTAATACGTGAAATTCGTGAAATTCGTTGTCCAAAAAATTTCGTTGTCTAAAAATTGTTTCTTTATCCACCGAGGTTTCCACTGGTCCAGTCGAAATTGCCTGGGTTGAGCGGTTCGGTTGAGAACTGGTTAGTACCGTCGGGATTGTTTGGGTCAAGAGAACTCTCTGAGCCACTCGTTGCAAGGATGTTCTGTGCCTCGAAGGCGGTTAGTCTCACCTCTGGGCGGATAAAAGTCTTTTTCTTCATTTTATTAATTGTTGTTATGTGTCTTTTATTAATATTTGGGGGTGTCTTTAATTCTTCAATTCTTCAAGCGAAGCGTACATTGCATAATTCACAATTACTATCCGGATGGGATTTTTCACTATTCACTTTTCACTATTCACTCTGAGCATAGCGAAGTTAAGTGCAATGTTATCGCACGAAAGGAAAAGCGAGTGTCTGCAAAGCAGACTCGCGGTCGCTTTGGCGATTTCCTGAGTGCAATGTTATCGCACGAAAGGAAAAGCGAGTGTCTGCAAAGCAGGCTCGCGGTCGCTTTGGCGATTTCCTGAGTGCAAAGGTACAAACTTTTTTTCAAAATGACAAAGAAAAAGGATAATAAAATTGAAAGATAAAAAATTGAAGAATTACAATAATGCACAATTCATAATGCATAATTCACAATTGGCTGCGCATGATTATTTGAACACGATGGTTTTACTCGACGAAGTCAATGCCTCCACTTACCTGAGATGATTAAGAAAATGTAATCTTCTAACCCTCCCCCACGGGGTTGCTCTCCCCTGCGAAACGGGGGAGCCAGAAGGGGGTGAAAAGACTATTGAGGGATGGGTGGGGCTTATTGTTCTATTTCTCCACTCCCAAGAAAACTCATTTTAAGGGGCATTGACAGGGGGCGGTGGACAAGAAGTCCAGAAAAGGGGCGGAATCGCATAGAGGCACCTTAAAACGCTTTTTTCAATTCGTAATGCAAAATGCATAATTCATAATCATGCCATGCAGGATAAAAAAAGCGAACTATCCGTAATAATTGTGCATTATGCATTATGCATTGTGCATTAATCAACGCCTTTTTATGTTGTAAAAGCGTAGCTTTTGCAGTGTAAAGTGATAGCTATTACACCATAAAACGATAGCTTTTACAATGTAATATGATAGCTATTACACTGCGTTAAGAAAACTTTACATTTTTAACATTTGCCTAAATGTCGGATTGTCATCTTTTTCACAGACACCAATGTAATTAGAGTGTTCGTTGTCTTTAACATATAATCCTCGCGTAATGCCCATATAATTTCCCATTTAATGTTTACTTCTCCCTCCCTACAGGGGTTGCTCTCCCCCGCGAAACGGGGGAGAAGCGAAGCGGAGGGGGTGTAAAGACTATTGAGGGACGGGGTGGGGCTTTTTTCACTCTAAGCGAAGCGAAGCAATGCCTTACGGAAGAACCGGTCGCACTGTAAGTCCTTCATAGCGGTATGGTAGGAGCCACACCTGGAATTCTGTGAAATCAGGTTGCCATGCGCGCTGCGGTCTTGTCTTCATAATTTTTCTATTTCATTAGTATAATACATTTGTCCCTATCACTCCCCCATCACTCCATTTCTACTCCACTATCACTCCCCTATTAATGATTTTCCGCTTCAATATAGCAACGTATGTGAGCAGCACCACGTTCATCATCAAAGCGTAGATGATTGCCGGAATGGCGATGCGCCCGTCGTTGAAGATAAAAGGGCTGGAAGCCACGGCGATGGCCTGGGCTGCATTCTGCATACCCACCTCGATGACAATGGTGCGGCGTTCCTTTTCCTTCAACCGCAGCAGGCGCGACATTACACCGGCAAGCACCACGGCAGCAATGAGCAGTGCCGACACACAGGCACCGAGCAGTGCGAAATTGCTGGTGATGGTATCGTAATGCTGAACGAAGAAAATGCCGGCAAGCAGCATCAAGGCCGGAAAGGCACACTTGGACAGCACACGCTCTATCTTGCCTGCCACATTAGGGAAATAGTGACGCGTGGCGATACCAAGCAGAATGGGTAGGAGCATCGTGACAATGTTCTGCATGAGAAGATTGACAACAGGCAGTTGTACGCCAACTGCCGCTCCGGCATACTGCGTGGTCCACTGCATGATGAGGGGAACGGTGAACAACGTAACGATGGAACTGACGGCCGTCAGCGACACCGACAAGGCTACGTCACCCTTGGCGAGCATGGAAAAAACATTGCTCGATGACCCACCAGGACAACAAGCGATGAGCATGACACCGATAAAGAATATCGGTGGCAAGGCGAAAAGCTCGGCTGCTGCCCATGCTATGAGCGGCAAGAGTATCAGCTGGCCAAACATTCCCACCAGCGCAGCTCGCGGCTGGCGGACAATCAACAAAAAATCACGCGGCTGAAGCGTCAGACCAAGGTCGTACATCAGCAACGTGAGAATGGGTAATACTATAAAAATACTATTCATAATTCAGTTCAAAGTCCTTATCAGTCAACATAAAACCTTCCCATCGCAGCCGCTATAGGCTTGTCATAGCCATAGAAATCGGGCCACATCTCAACGACACCCGTCTCGGGGTTGGGATATGCTGTGTAATATACTATATACACCGGTACCTTGGGTTTGATTGGGTAATAGCCTATCAACCTGAACGGACGCGGGCGGTGGCCGTTCTTCCTGAGCCACTGCTGACCACGTTCCGTAACCGGCGGAATGTCCATGGATATGCGTATCTGGTCTAATGTCCACGCATCTGCATTGGGAATGAAATAATGCGCCAGTTCAAAGGGTTTCTCCACGCGTATGCAGCCGTGCGACACGGTGCGGCGGTCACGCTCAAACACCCACGGGGTGTTGGTGTCATGCAGGTATATAGAGAAACTGCTGGCAAAACGGAAGACGATGCGTCCGAGGGAGTTGCCACTGCCGCCACGCTGAACGAAGCGCAAGCCTCCGTTACGCAGTCCGTCATGCCCGATGTGAGCAATGTTGAGAGTGTCGCCGGTCTTACGGCTCACCACGAAATACTTGTGGCGGGCAAACCATGCTGAATCACCCACATGACGCTTGAAATCGCTCTCAACAATCTTTGGAGGCAGGCTCCACTCCGGATTTACCTGCATATATCCTATCTCGCTCGCCAGCAATGGCGTCTTGGTGCTCCATGCACCACAGCATATCTTCATAGACAACGGATTCTTGTTGCCCATAGCCCACAACTGCTGAGAAGGCAGATTGACAAGCACATGGCGCTCGCCGGACTTAGGATGCCTGAGTTGCCAGCGGCAGCGCTCCATGCTGACCTTGCACTTGCGACGCTCTGTGGTATCGGTGACGGTCTTCAACTTGTTCTGCAATGCCTTATACACAGTATTGTTGACCGGCACGGACTGCTGCAGGTAACTGTGTCTGTCGGCATCTTCAAGGTGCTTCAGCAGTTCATCATATTTAGGCATCTCTACCTCATAATCAAAGAGATGAGCATAATAGCCTCTGTCCTCACGATAATAAAGATGGTTGAAAACCTTGTCAGGACGCACGAAGCCGTAACGCTGGCCTTTCACATAACGCATCCACGACTTGGAAAGGTTGTAGTCAAGGCGCATCAGCACCTCGTTGATGTCAACACCGAGCGAGTCAAACGACTGTTTCTCGACAATCCCAAGGTCTTCCTCTATCTCGTCTATCAGAAACGCATCGGGATTCAGGCCATCCTGAGACAGCGACGAGCGCAGATGCTGCACCACCATGTAGGCGCTGCTGTCTATGCCGTTTTCGCTGAACCATATCGCCGTACCAAGACTGTCATAACGATGCTTCACCATATGGTCAACGGCCAACTTACTACTGTCCCTTTCTATCAGCGTACGCAAATGCTGATGCATGCGAAGCGTATCAAGCGAGTCGGTGTATTGTCCGAAGGGTTTCTCCTCCATCAATCCCGAGGTCCAACCCTGCCGGCACGATGTCACCATAGCCTGCAACGCCACAACAATGAATATCAGCGAATAGAATACAGTCTTTTTCATAATTAATGGTTTTGAGCTTATCTCAAAATTATGCATTGTGCATTATGCATTGTGCTATTGCTTTTCATTAATATCCCTGAAATAAGCATTTATCTTTTCACCTTCAGGAATCTTGTCCTTAAATATGCGTCCTTCTTCTTTGGACATCTGCTTCTTATTGAGCATACACTCATCGATTTCTCCATATACTTCAAGACAGAAGAACTCCCATACCTGTTTGCCGTCCTTGAAAGCATAGACAACAGTCTGCCATGACGGACCACCTGCCGTGCCTTCCATCTTGAGATAACTGTAACCATCCTTAGAACATGTTGATGGTTGCAGGCTCTTGTTTTGTACCGATACAAGGCGGAACTTACCGTCCTTGCGAATGAAGAAAGCACCGTTCTTTTCATCCTTATCGGTCAGCCATATCCACTCGTTGTATCCGTCGATGTAGCAGTGGGACCACTTCGTCAACTTCACGTATTTGTCTGACTGCTCATGGGCATGATACATCTTGTCCATCAAGGCAAAGTCTTTCTTCCATACCGGAATTTCCTCATCTATCATTCTGTGATATATGGCGTATGTCTGCTGCTTGAGGGCACCGTCAACTGTACAGAACAGTCCTATCTCCTCACTTTCCGGAGCAGAGTGTGTATAACAAAGTTCCAACCCTTTTGGACCTTCAAAGGCTGCAGCGATGTCACAGGGGATGTATTCTCCTTCGTCATCTACATTCCAGCCGAAGCTGCCGTCTGATTCATAATATCCAATTTCCTCACACGTCCATACCTGTTTGCCGTCTGTCAGCACATTGAGTGCAAGGACATGCTTTCCGTCTTTATCCTTAGCTTTCTTGTATTCTCCCTTGAACTGCACTGCTCCCCATGAGTACTTGTCGCCTATGGTGGCAGCAAGTACCGAGCGCGAAGCCTTCATGCCATATTTATCTTCCAACTGCTTTACTATGGCGGCTGGCAACTTCTTAAGTGTACCGCCATATATATCAGGGCCCTTTATCTTCAGCGATTTGCGCGACTTCAGGTATTCGTCGGTAACAATGACGACACCACGGGAGTTTTTCTTGGATGCCTGACAAGTGTATCGCGCACACAGCGATGGTATGCCCTCACGTCCATGCAACTCACCCATGCTTGGCGTATTGCCATCAGGATCTTTAAGCACTTCGTCAACATACGTTATCTTCACCACATTGTCGCCATTCACAAGGTTGGAGTATTGCGCACGGTTGCGGCGGAACATATCTTGCAATGCCCAGTTTTCGTGAATGTCGTCGAAATACTCTTCGTTGTCTTTGGTCTTCTTCGGTTCTTTAAGACCTGTCCAGTAGAGCATCTGCATATACTTGCCTTCCATGCCTACGACAAACATCGGCATGGGAACGGTGTCAACCTGCTCCTCATTCACCACTGTGGAATCACCGTCTGCAACGGCATCGGCATCTGCACCTTTCGTCTTATTACCACATGCAGCAAACGCCACAGCAACTATTGCTAAGATCAAAAACCTTCTCATAATACCCATATTGTTATTTGTTTTAGATTAGTTTTCTCTCACATATTCTTCCATTTCCTGCAATAGCGTGCCGAAGTTGTTTATGCGCCAGCCGTCATCTTCACGACGCATCGACAGCTGAAGCGGTGTCACACTGCCATAATTGTGCAGTTCTACCGACACTGTAGCAACGCCTTTCTCCACATCTATGTTTGAGACCTTGATATTCTTAACCTTTAAGTCACCATCATCCTGCGACATGCTCCAATAATCGAAATCAAAGAATCCTACCTCATCCTCCGATTTCGCATCCTTGGCAAGAACGGCTTTGATGGCCTTACGCCAAGTGCGTGTGGTGTAACGCTGTTCTAACCTATCGTAATCAGCAGCGCTCTTTCTTTTCTTAACCGCTGCATATATTTCCTTCACACGTTCTATTATCTCATCTTCCTGATTAGCTTCTGTATCTTCTTCTGGCAATGCCTCTGCTGCATCTGCAACAGTAGCACGGTTTGCTGCTGTATCAACAGAAACGACAGTGTCCTTGTTTGTTGATACATTCTCTGTCTTACCGCCACATGAGGAAACCATCGCGCACACAGCACATAAAGCTAACATCAAAAACGAAGGAAATAACCTATTTATACATTTCATAAATATCAATTGTTTGTTTTGGTTGGTAATATTTTCTGCAAAGGTACTAAACTTTTCTGAAACAGCAAAATAAAAATTGAAGAATTGAAATTTCCATCCACATAGAAACCTCAATCCTTCAATTTATTAAACCTTTGTCTCTAATTCTGAGAGAAACAAGCATGAAGCATATGCCCGCACATTGTATGTCGTCCAGCGCACGCCCAAACCTATGTCAACTACTCATGGCCGTTGTCAGGTGCCACATACTCCTGAGCCGCTGCACCACTGAGGAACGAATTCACTATTTGATTGGCATCAGCCATGGTGACTGCAGGGTTACCGTTATTGTCATAGTCACCGTTCACATTGGCGAGATGGACTGGAAAGCCTTCAGGTTTCTCGTTAGCAAGGAAGTAGTTCACCACAGCGTTGGCATCGGCCATAGTGATGGAGCCGTCCATGTTCACATCTCCGAGGTAGCATGGCAGTGTGGGGAATATGTAGTACAATGATACATTCTTGCCATTCCAACAGTAAAAGTACGCACCAGGGTCTTCGGTATATTCGAAGCTGACATTCTCTACCGCATTCTCACCGTTCATCTTATATATCGTGCGCTTGTGGAACTGTTGTCCGTCCACGGGTGAAATCTTCAATTCAACAGCGTATGTCTTGCCAACCTGGAACTTATCACCACGCTCCATGGATTTCCAACAACCTGCATATAAATAACCTTCTTCTTCATCATATTCATAAACATCACCCTTTTCATACCATATTATATCGGTCACTGGGCAGTAATTATCTCTCAGGAACTGCTCTTTCGGGGTTGGCTCAGGCAATATGCCTATGGGCTTGGCCCCTGCTGACGTAGCAATCTTCCACATCGGCTCACGTCCAATCACTGGGGCCGTGATGGTGTCTATCGCCGTGCGCATGTATTCGCCGCCCTCTGGCGTAGGCACGCGATATACATACACAAAGCATTTCTTATTGGCGGCCATATCTGAAACAGATTTCTCCTGCAACTGTTGATGTTCACCGTCAAAATCTATATATGCGTTATATGTGTTCACCCCGTTGGCAGCCCCATAAGCGTCCTCAAGTTCTATGGTAAAGATGATGCCGAGGTAAGATCCGGCATATACATCAGCGGCATCGTGCAAATCCAAACTTCTATCAAACATGGAATAATCCACGCTGACAGACTTTACACCCGAGGTACGGCTTGTCGCCTCGTAGTCGCCAGGTTCAAAGTCCTGCGGCAATGTGTAGTCGGTGATGTGTATGTCATAATCATGCTTGTAGGTAAAATATCCCGTTTCGGGATTAGCCATTGACACATCCGTTTTATATCGGTTATCAGCCAAAGCTACAGCACCTTTGAGAGGCGTCACATAACTTGACCAGAACATCGAACTGCTTTGCTCGCACGACCAACTTCTATTACAGTATATCGTGGCAAGGGAATTACATCCGCAAAACATTTCCGACATATTCGTAACCTTGGAAACATCGAAGAACCTGACGTCAAGCTCTTTGACCTTACTACACCCAACAAACATCATTTCCATATCCGTTACCTTCGACGTATTAAAGCCACTGACATCAAGTGTCCTCAAATTAATGCAATTATTAAACATCCTGAACATAGTCGTGACCTCAGAGGTGTTAAGGTTATTTATACCATGAATCGAGTCGAGTTTTGCAAAGTTCCAAAACCACATACGGCAACTCTTTGGTCTTGCTTCCTTAAAAGAAGGGTCAAACACTACTGTCGTAACAATTTCGTAAATACCACTATCAACCCATGCGGGATAACCAGCAGAACCTGTATTGGTCACATCCCAGCAATACATTTTGTTTGGCTTTTCACCATATTTGAATGTCATTGTTTTCAAATCGTAGCTCATCTCAGCATACGCTCTTTTTGCTGCACTGGCACCGACACTCATGACCATGAGCGCAACAATAAGAAAAGTGATTCTCTTTGTAATTGTTTTCATCATTTGTTTATATTATTTTGTGATTGTCTTCTATCTTTGATTTAACTCCACAGGAGAATGTCATGATTAATCACATGGGCCATTCGTTTCTAAAGAAACATATATTCTTCATTAATGAACCACGAATGAACATATAAATGTAAAATGAGAGGACAATATAAGGTAAGTACATAAACATTAGGATTGGCAAGTTTTTGTCCAACCAAATTCAGTGTATTAACTATGTCTAACCTTGTCATACAGAATGCAAAATTACAAAAAAAATCCCGAAATACAAAAAAAAACATAATATTCATATAAATAGCATTTTAACAATAGCAAATATTAGTAGAAAAGAGCATTCCTCAAAGACATAAAAGGAATTAGGAATACTAAGGAAAACTACTATAGTCACTATAGCCACTATTACTACTATAGCCACTATTACTACTATAGCCACTATTACTACTATAGCCACTATAATTAGGCAAAGCCATGAAAACAAAAAAAGACCCTGGAAAACATTTCTGTTATCCAGAGTCTTCTGTAAAAGGAGGCGGCTTCCTACTCTCCCACATTGCATTGCAGTACCATCGGCGCAAACGGGCTTAACTTCTCTGTTCGGAATGGGAAGAGGTGGAACCCCGTCGCAATAACCACCTGATATAAGGCTTGACATTTACATGCACAAGAGACAAGGCAAACCGCAGAATAAACAGCGGAAAGAATGAACTATATACTTTTCACGAAAAAGCCATCGGGCTATTAGTAAGGCTCGGCTTTGACGTCACCGTCTTTACACCTGCCTCCTATCAACGTCGTAGTCTGCGACGACCCTCAGGGGAGACCTAATCTTGCGGCTGGCTTCGCACTTAGATGCTTTCAGCGCTTATCCAATCCAGACTCAGATACCCAGCGGTGCACCTGGCGGCACAACTGGCAAACCGGAGGTCTGTCCATCACGGTCCTCTCGTACTAGTGACGGCACCACGCAAGTCTCCTGCGCCCACGATAGATAGAGACCGAACTGTCTCACGACGTTCTGAACCCAGCTCGCGTGCCACTTTAATGGGCGAACAGCCCAACCCTTGGGACCTTCTCCAGCCCCAGGATGTGACGAGCCGACATCGAGGTGCCAAACCACCCCGTCGATATGAGCTCTTGGGGGGGATCAGCCTGTTATCCCCGGAGTACCTTTTATCCTTTGAGCGATGCAGTTTCCATACACTTGCACCGGATCACTATGTCCTGGTTTCCCACCTGCTCGGCATGTCTGCCTCCCAGTCAAGCGCCCTTATGCCATTGCACTCAATAAGGCCGGTTACCAATCGGCCCGAGGGCACCTTTGAAAGCCTCCGTTACGCTTTTGGAGGCGACCACCCCAGTCAAACTACCCACCAAGCAGTGTCCGCGCAGCGCGCGTTAGACCTCAGACAGCCAAAGGGCCGTATTTCAAGGACGGCTCCACGGACACTGGCGTGCCCGCTTCACAGCCTCCGGCCTATCCTACACATCGGATGACCAAGGTCAGTGCTAAGCTGTAGTAAAGGTTCACGGGGTCTTTTCGTCCCATCGCGGGTAATCGGCATCTTCACCGATACTACAATTTCACTGGAATCATGGTTGAGACAGTGTCCGGATCATTACACCATTCGTGCAGGTCGGAACTTACCCGACAAGGAATTTCGCTACCTTAGGACCGTTATAGTTACGGCCGCCGTTTACCGGGGCTTCAATTCAACGCTTCACCAAAAAGGCTGACGTCTCCTCTTAACCTTCCGGCACCGGGCAGGTGTCAGGCTGTATACTTCATCTTTCGAGTTTGCACAGCCCTGTGTTTTTGTTAAACAGTTGCCTGGACCTATTCTCTGCGCCTCGCTCTCACGAGGACCCCTTATCCCGAAGTTACGGGGTCAATTTGCCTAATTCCTTAACCATGAATCTTCCAACGCCTCAGTATGTTCTACACGACCACGTGTGTCCGTTTGCGGTACGGGTACCATGTGGATTAAGCTTAGCGGATTTTCTAGGGAGTATGGTTACCCACGCTGTCAGTGTTCCCCGGAGGGAACTCCGTACTGTCAGGTTCGGCTCACAGGGTGGATTTGCCTGCCCCGATCTACACCTACACCCTTTAACGGGGACTTCCGTCGCCCCGCGGTGGTTTCACTCCTCCGTCTCCACAATCGCTCCACATGGTAGTGACGGAATATTAACCGTCTCTGCCATCGCCTTCGCCCTTCGGCTTAGACTTAGGACCCGACTGACCCCGGGCTGATTGGCATTGCCCGGGAAACCTTGGTCTTGCGGCGGGGGGGAATCTCACCCCCCTTGTCGTTACTTATACCTACATTTGCTTTTCCCTGCGCTCCAGGATCAGTCACCATCACCATTCAGCGCACAGGGAATGCTCCCCTACCGATACTTTTATAATTGCTATCCTGCGTCTTCGGCATCTGTCTTAATACCCGATTATTATCCATGCACGGTCCCTCGACTAGTGAGCTGTTACGCACTCTTTGAATGAATGGCTGCTTCCAAGCCAACATCCTAGCTGTCACGGGAACCACACTTCGTTAGACTAACTTAGACAGAATTTCGGGGCCTTAGACGGCAGTCCGGATTCTTCTCCTCTCGGGGACGGACCTTAGCACCCGCCCCCTTACTGCACAGATGCGGACCATGAGCATTCGGAGTTCGTCAGGACTTGATAGGCGGTGAAGCCCTCGCATCCTATCGGTCGCTCTACCTCTCATGGTAATCTCTGCACGCGGCACCTAAATGCCTTTCGGGGAGTACGAGCTATCTCCAAGTTTGATTGGCCTTTCACTCCTACACTCGGCTCATCCAGAAGCTTTTCAACGCTTATTGGTTCGGGCCTCCATCCCGTGTTACCGGGACTTCACCCTGGCCAAGTGTAGATCACTTGGTTTCGCGTCTGCCCCCACCGACTCAATTCGCCCTGTTCAGGCTCGCTTTCACTGCGGCTCGGGTGCTGAGCACCTTAACCTCGCCGGTGATGGCAACTCGTAGGTTCATTATGCAAAAGGCACGCCGTCACATGCAATGCATGCTCCGACCGCTTGTAGGCGCAAGGTTTCAGGTACTGTTTCACTCTCCTACTCGGAGTGCTTTTCACCTTTCCCTCACGGTACTGGTACGCTATCGGTCTCACAGGAGTATTTAGCCTTGCCGGATGGTCCCGGCGGATTCGCGCAGGATTTCTCGTGTCCCGCGTTACTCAGGATACCACTAGGCCTCGTCATGCTTCGGATACGGAACTTTCATCCTCTAAGGTCTGACTTTCCAGACAGTTCTCCTCACATTCAAAGTGCCACGGCGTGGTCCTACTACCCCGCAGGTGCGTTGCCACACCCACGGTTTGGGCTCTTCCCCGTTCGCTCGCCACTACTGAGGGAATCACTGTTGTTTTCTCTTCCTGCGGGTACTAAGATGTTTCAGTTCCCCGCGTTAGCCTCCTCATATTCATAAGGATGCATGCCCTTCAGGCATGCAGGTTGTCCCATTCGGAAATCCGCGGATCAAGGGTTATTTGCACCTACCCGCGGCTTATCGCAGCTTATCACGTCCTTCATCGCCTCTGTGAGCCAAGGCATCCACCTTGCGCCCTTTTCTACTTTCTCCAGTATAACAGCACCATCCACAATGCCGGAACGAATCCCGGAAACGCGGAAAATGCCGCCGCTCATACTTTCAGCTGTTCTAAAAATTTGTGATTTACGCAAATCTTCTACAGTTTTTCTTTTCTCTTGTGCAATATGTCAATGATCTCTTCCGCATCATGCCGCAAATGCGGCGCGGACAGTGGAGAATAACGGATTCGAACCGTTGACCCCCTGCTTGCAAAGCAGGTGCTCTAGCCAGCTGAGCTAATCCCCCGGACGACAAGCAGGATCCTCACGCCGGGTTTCCGGCGTAGTCCCAGGCAGGCTCATGCCTTGGGCACATTGCTCTTCGAGCGATGTGTAGTCCCAGGCAGACTTGAACTGCCGACCTCCACATTATCAGTGTGGCGCTCTAACCAACTGAGCTATAGGACTGTCTCAAGCGCCTTAAGGGCTCCTTCTCATCTTTATCATCACAAAACAGTCTCCGTAGGTACGAAAAGCAAAGGCAGGAGGTTTACCTGTCGGAACCTTCCTAATCGACATTGCTTGTCTTCTTTTTTCTTTTTATTTTGGAAATCCTTCTCCAGAAAGGAGGTGTTCCTATGTTGTATCTTGACCTTCGCTTGCGCTGCGGTCTAGCTGCAACTGAAACCCCTTTCGGATTCTCCAGAAAGGAGGTGTTCCAGCCGCACCTTCCGGTACGGCTACCTTGTTACGACTTAGCCCCAATCACCAGTTTCACCTTAGGCCGCCCCTTGCGGTCACAGACTTCAGGTGCCCCCGGCTTTCATGGCTTGACGGGCGGTGTGTACAAGGCCCGGGAACGTATTCACCGCGCCATGGCTGATGCGCGATTACTAGCGAATCCAGCTTCATGGGGTCGGGTTGCAGACCCCAATCCGA